>Ga0123357_10011567_pt1 | contig 11328 bp, 16 predicted proteins | sample TergutEmb28metaG_FD_89873 | JGI IMG/M metagenome (GOLD analysis project Ga0123357, IMG submission 89873) | Embiratermes neotenicus P4 segment gut microbial communities from Petit-Saut dam, French Guiana - Emb289 P4 | ecosystem: Host-associated > Arthropoda: Insects > Digestive system > Gut ...
GCTAATTAAATGATTCTACGAAATGCACGGTGCAACGATGAAGATGATCAGTTCAAGTTCTTTTTTCACTCTAATATTGCAGAGGTTTGCTAATTGTGTATAGTTTGTATATAGTTTTCTCTGCTGCATTCATTAGGGAGGTTTGGCATAGACTTCAGTTGCTCCACCACTGAAAATAATGCCTGGTAACATTTCCAAGAGAGATCCAATAATTATTTTGGTATATTTGTAATGAAAAGTTGTAGCAGTATGTCTCTTAGCTTCACTCTGCATGTTGGTCTGTATGTGTCTGCATATGAGAACCCAAGCCCCTATACAGATTTTCATGGAATTTTTTTTATACAGGAGCGTACTAAAATTTATTGATGTTCCAGTTTTTGTTCAAGTGGCACAATATTTGACCCATCACTGTACTAAGACCTGTATGAATTTCTGACTGCACATTTAGAATTAAAAATCTAAACTATAAGGAATTTAAAACTGAAAATTGATAAATTTAATTTATACTTATTTATTGAAAAATGTTTCTATAAAATATATTTAGAATTAAAAATCTTTTGTCCCAAAGATTGATATTAAAATAATTAATATTTGTTTTTACCAACGCTAATTGTAAATAATCATTAGTTTTCTTTTCCTCACCAATGACACTACTTAATAAACTAAAAAGCTGTAGGGTAGAATGAAGCATACATTTTATGTCCAGTATGTTTTAATGTAAGCCACAAGGTTTTTGATACAGTTACAGCAGATGCTGTGAACATGCCAGAATTGTTACTGTCTGTGTACATTTCCTAACATGTTTTTAAGTTTGTAGTATTGAATGCAAAATCTCTGGTACCATTTAATTTGCTGATTTTTAACTTTTATGAGGAACTGTTGGAAGAGTGACAATTCGAGTCCAAGTCTGATGGTTGTATACATGAAGAAACATGTGGCTATTGTTACAGCCAAGCCTGTAGTTAATTAAAATTCCAACAGTTTTTTTTAAGTTAACAGAAGGATAAGTACATAATACAGGATGACATGAAGAGGTCAGTTTTTCACCACCATGTAAATGTGAACTGAAACTTACTGAGACATCGAAAGGTAAGAGGAAGAGTCGGTGGCACAACAGCAGTGTAGCTGAGGAAGATAAACTCAAGGTAATGCATTATAATATTTTGGTGTGTGGTGTTCTTATATGTGTGGCCTCCATTATTGATTCAGTCACACTGGGTCCTTATATAAAATGTGAATTGTCTTTGTACAGGCATGACTTTAAGACTTCACAGATTCTCAGCCTCAACACTGTGACTGTTCCAGAAAATTTGCTTTTGGGGTAAAAGCCAAGAGTAATTTTTGGATAGGAGACTGGGTGAGCTTCAGAGCTGGGCTGCAGAAAAGTTTGGAAGAAACAGTCAGCCTGTGCTAGGAATTGAACTGCACTTATATTGTGTTAGGAAAATTATTTGTGGTTTACTGTATTGAGTTTTGGAGGAACTGGATATAGAATACAAACGTTTCAGTGGCTAGAAATATGTCTCATAGTATTTGTTCTGATGGGCATTTTCCACCGCCATAGGTAGGCTTCCACATTGGTCAGCAGTGGGGTTCTTCCATTGAAGTGTTAGTCTGTCACCTGTCACACCCTGCTCACCACAACTACAGCAGGTAGTACAGAACTCATCTGTGGCGCTGGAGTAGAACCTGCCTGGTCGTGTGTTGTCGATTTCAAAGTTGTGGCATGCATTGCTGTGAAGTGTGACCATGTGTTGTGTGCAGTGCAGTTTTTGTTTCTTCATAAAATGACATACTTCAAACAACAATGCATATGCATCAAGTTGTTGTTTCAGATTGGCAAAATTGTTGCAGAAACCTTTCAGATCTTAACATTTGCTTTCAGAGAGGAAGCAATGAGGCAGACTGTAGAATTTGACTGTTCTTCAGAGTACAGAAATGGAATGACATCTGTCAAGGACGCTGAATATTCAGGGTGCCTGCCTACTGGCAGAATGTACAGAAAAGTGGAACATATTTACAGGACTTGGCATGAAAGTAGATGTATTACTATCCACAAGTTGGCTAATGAGTTAGGCAGCCTTTCAGTTTCTGCCATCAAATTTTGACACCAGATTGAATTTGTGATAGATTGTGTCAAAATTTCTACCTTGTGTGCTGATTGATGAAGAGAAACAATTAGAATTGCATCAGTGCGTGCGAGGACAGTCGGAAGAAATGTCAGACATTCACACATCCTTTCAGAGGTCGTTACAGATGACAGCATGCGATCTCCCTGCCTGAAGTAGGCAGAGAAATTTGCTCCCGTGTGAAATGCTTACTGATGTTAGTTTTGATGTGCTTGGAATCGTGTGTCATGAGTTTGTTCCATAGGAACAGACTGATCTAACATTTCTTGCAGACATTTGATGATGTCTGTGGGAAGATGTGTGGTGAAAATAACCTGAAAAACGGTGCACTGGAGATTGATTTCTCCACCACAGCAATGCCTCTGCTCAGTAGTTTGTCTTATATGGTATAATTTCTGTCCAGAAGTGCCATGACTGAAATCATAGACTCTGGACTTTTTCCATCGTATGTGTTGAATTATAACACACTGTGTTTTGAAGACAGATTTGTTTCCCATCTTCAGGCTTGCTTCTTCCGAAACAGATCTCGCTACAGGGTGATTATTTGCACAGTAATGCATGCTGATTAATATCAGATGGCTACAATAACTAAGATGTCAATCATGCCCTGTATGCCAGAAATAAGCAATGAAACAAGACTGAAGAACCCACAGGTATGGCCGTGCTTCCCTACCAACATGCAGCCTCAAACAAGATCAGCAGCTGGCTGCTTGCTAAGTGACATGAAGACTCATCAACTACCAGTGACGAAAACCACTCAAGGAAAGATAGGTCTGAAAACCCCTGATATATGGTGTATACCTTGTGGATGTGGAAAGGTGTATGTCAGACAAGCAGGAGTTCAGACCAGATGCAAGGAGCACATGAGGCACCTTTTCTTGGACCAGCCAGAGAATTTGGCTGTAGCAGAACACATCATGGGTACCAGACAGCAGGAAATTCAACAACGTGTACAGAATGGCTAAGGTAGAGAGGTGTTGGATTGCTTGGTTCAGGAGGTTATTGAGATACAATTACATCCTATGAATTTCAACAGAGGTAGTATATTCATGCTTAGCAGAACCAGGCAGCTCTGGAACACATTCAGTGAGAATTGAGATCAGACACAGCAATATTTCATCCCCATTCTACAGCTGAGAAGTACAGTTATTACCATAGATATTCCAACTACAGGACTGCCTGCACAGTGCTCCTGGTTAGTGAGGTGAAATGCAGTGACCAGCTGTGTGTTTTGTGTATTTGGTGTCTAGTGAGACTTGTGTAACCATGTGTGCTAACAGTTTTAAAATATGTGGTATTTAGTAATTTGATGTTAATCTGGGTTACTTATAGTGTAAGTAATCTGCATGTGGTGGCAATTGTTGTGCAAGAAGCAAGCCTTCAAATGGGGCCACATCTGTCCCTGAAATGCGTTATGTTTCAATATGTACAATGGAGAAAGTCTGAAAGGTGTGAGAGTTCAAATGTCATACACCATCATGAGAACCTTGTAGAATGGCATGGCTGTTCTGCATCCTCTGTACTGTCCAGACTTGGCTCCATTCCTTTTTTGGAAACTTAAGTTGGCACTGAAGGGAAGGAGATGTGGTGACAAGAGCACAATTCAAGAACAGTCTCTTGTTGTATGCAGTCCAAAAGCGGAGAAGACGGTAGACATATTTATTAGGGACAGAGCATTGAAGGAATGTCCCTTGTGCAAAAGTCAATATGGCTGCTGGTCTGCTACATCAATTGAAACGACTGTTTATGATGTGATTTACATGCATTTAGAATGCAGTTGGACATGGTGACTGTACAAGGAGCATTCCTTTATCATGTGGGAGCATCTGAAGCATTACTTAAACTGCCACAACACGTGAAGTTGAACCCACTGTTATGTGGATGGGCCAGCCCCTTGCTAGAAACCAGAATCAGGAGATTCTGCCTCGTGGGAGACAGAGTAGCTGAACGTTTGAAGGCTACTCCATTGGAAGTTTTATTACTCCTTGTGGATGGACCTCTTGGCAGGGGCTCAGTTGTAATAGCTGATATACAGCATAATGTATGGGTAATACTGCTATCGTGATAAATGAGAATTTTCTAGATGGTATCAGAAGCAGTACAAATGTATGTAACATTTGGGCAAGACTGTTGTGTCAGCCCACACAACATCACAATGGTGCTGGAAGCTGTAAATGCCTTGGAGCGCCGTATGGAAGCAACTTGGTACATTACAGCTGTCCTCGGAAGTCACACTCCTTAAGGATGGTTTTGGACAAAGGACTGATATGCAGATTGTAGCTGGATGGTATGATGATTGCCCAGTCTTGTACAGGCACTTGAGTAAACTGAGGACTGTCATTAGCAGTGTTGTTACACTGGGTCTTCACTGCAATATGAGGCCCATCATCTGACTTTTGACTGAGCATTTACATCAAGAGAGGTGTACTTTGCTAGATAAAGGGCTGTGGAGATAAACGGAGCTGTGCATGTGGTGGCACTTGCTGGTGTACAGTGTATGTACCGGCAGTGAATTGTGGTAACTGCTACAGTATGGACATACTGAGGTAAACTGGGATATGTTCTGTTCTTGTTCTGCTGACGGTGATGGATAATATTGTACAAATCTACTGAAGGGATTGGTTCAGATGGTAATACCTGGTGTGAATCTTGTCCATGACACCAGCTAGCCTGACAGATTTTCATTGGCTTTTCTCTGTCCCTTGAAGCAAATGTTGCAGCAGTACTATAGACAGGCTGTGACCACTTCCTTCCATTCCATTTCATTGTGCACCAGCCAGTCAGTGTTTGATGACGGATACCGATACAGACACAGTTGAATGGTTACAGTCTTCTCATTTTGTGTATAGTGTACTGCGGTATTGGCAGACTGATGAGTGGGAAGTTTTGACTGCAGGCAGTACACCACAGTGGTGGAGACTTAAGTTTGTGCCATTTACAGATGAAAAATGTATATTGTGCTGGATGATGAAGCTGTGCTGTAGGCACTTTACTGCTTTTACATTAACTTAACACAGACTGGGACTGCTTACAGTTCTTTGTGACAAAGGCAGATCCAAACATGGCACAACTGAACCTGCTGCTGCAGTATGTGGCATCAGACAATGAGGTTGCCAACTTACTGCCAGAATGGGTCTGGCATGTTATTTGTGAGACAAGAACCTGCACAGAATGGTCAGGCAGGCTGTAAGGCACTGGAGGGATAGAAAGCAGTCAGGATATTGGACAGAAGTGTGTGTGTGTGTGAAGAACTGGGCAAAGTTTTGCTCAGAATACCTGAAGGAAATTAAAATGGATCTTTAAGAAGTATGTAAGAATAAATGGAAAAGTATGGTGGATAGGATTCATTCTGCTCAGAACAGTGGTTAGTATGGGAGTTACATGAACAGAGTAATGAATGCAGGAAATTTCTAGGCTAGTGGAGCATCCCAAGACAGCCTGCTGCAAGGGTTAGTGTAACAGATCTAAAAGTTTTGATTTTGGCTGTTTGCAGATATGCAAATGGTCGTGGCTATTGTATGGTGAGGGGGGTGGGTAAGCACATCAGTAAGTAAAATGTACATAGTGAAACAACTGTTTGGCATTTCATTACTATTTTGGTTTTTGTATGATAATTGTCAGCCCCGATTGTAAATGGGCATTGAGACGGTGTATATTTTGAAGTCACTGTTTGCTGTAAGAACACCACACACTGTTTTCACATTTGTATATATGTTACTGTGTTATGAATGTACACTAATGCCATCAGGACACAACTTAAAGTACACTGATTGAACATTATGACTTTACATGTTTCAGCGTCCAAACATAAACATAAGAGGATTTACAGTCAAGTGTTAACATTGTATATGTCAGCATTATGTAAATTATAACAACATTGGTAGTGATAAAATGTAATTAAACAGGGTAGATGTGTCTTCCATTAACACATCCAAATTACATCGTAATGCTGGGTATGTGAGGATGCTGTAGCAGTCTGTGGATATGTAGGTGCATGTACCCTTCCAGTTTTGTGTTGTGTGGATCTGTATGGAATTCTGTAGAGCTGTTTGTTGTTTGATTCCAGTAAGTACTTCAGCATGAAAATGAAAAGAAAGTGTGAGTAGGGTTAGCATGATTACCTTCCAACTTTGAACTTGGATAGAGAGCCATCGTTCTTGTGTAGTGACAGTGAAGATTAAAAAGTAGTCCATTACCTTATGCTTCCTGTTCTGTGATTAGTCAGTCTTCCTTTGTCATGATACAGATTTACAGGTTTTACAGAATGTGAATGCTTTTGTCTTGGTTAATAGAACCAAGTTATTTCTCTTACCTCATCAGTAACACCAATGGCATGATTATTGTTCAGAATGAGTGGCATATCTTTATTCATCCCAGTTGTACTCCCTGTTGTGGATGTGTTCTTTGTACCGTATTTTGAGTTTTCTATCTCTGATGGGTACACAAGGAGGTTTCAAAACATAAGGTAACAGCATGTCTGACATGAAACAGTATCATGGGACTGCAGATTTAAGCATGTAATTGGCACATATAGATTATAACATTGTACAGCTATGAGTGGATACCTTAAGTATGTCAGATTAAAGATGGATGGTCTGCCGGAACCATGCTACAATTTGAAGTATGAAGTGTATTTTGATTTTTTGTGTGTGATGTGTGTTGCACCAGTGAAAATCTACTGCCAGTTGGTGAAGGTGTATGGAGTATGCGTAATACCATGACAACAGGCAGATGCAGTGCATAGGTTCCAACAGTGGCAGGACAAATGTTGACAGGTTGTGACCTGGGCACCAAGCATGTCCACTACAGATGATGCGTGGTGTACAGACACGTTCAGCTGCTGATGTCGCCAGAGAGACAGACATTCACTGGGTAGTGCACAGAATTTTCTGGGACCAACTGGATTACAGTGAAGTGTGTGCACACTGGATGCCAAAGAATCCCACAAATGATAGCAAAGCTTATTGTATGGAACTGTATGGGCCTTTCTTGTATCCATTTAACATGTTACACTGATCAAAGAGAGCAGTTTTGAGGCTGATACATGGTTAATTACACAAAATCTGAAACCAGAAAAAGGATTTGTGATAGATCATCTCCCTCCAGCAAAGAAAATGGAAGCATTCTCATCAGTAAAGGTGACTGTGGAAAACTGTCTTGGGACCATAAACATGTACTTGTTTTGGATTTCCTTGATGATGGTGACACTCTGCTGATTGTTATTGTGGTACGCTTAGCTTATGTTGGCCATTTTTTGCAAAAGGTCTCAGTTACTTCGCCAAAGTATTGTCCTTCTGCATGCAAATGCCAGGCGTTGTACACCCAACTGGACAGCTGTTTATGGCTGTACATCTGATAGGTTATGGATCAGCCCAATCTTGCGCTCAGTGTTTTATCTCTCACTGAATCCTTGAGAAACACCTGACTGGCAAGTGATTGTAATAGATGTTGATGTGAAGCAAGTTATCGCCTCTTGGCTACAGACACTCAAAAACAGTGTCGTTACCCTGGAATATAAGCCTTGGTAACGTTGTGGGGCAAATGCCGAGATGGTAGTGGTGACTACATTGAGATCTGATGTGTGCCATCTGCTTCACATGTGCCAAGTATTGATCAAAGTCACAATAACATTCTGACATGAGAGTGTTTGTTACCTTATTTTTTGAATGTTCTTTGTATATACATTGCAGCCTGAGCAGGTGAGTTCATGAATACTGGGTGTTCTGAATGGTGGGGTTTGTGTGTCATTTGTTGATAATTTTTACAATGAATTACGTGTTCTAGTAGTGACTTTCACCCTGCTATGCCCACACAATTTTGTAACTTGCCTTACCTAAGCATTATATATTGAAAATTACATATATCTTTTTTGTAAATTTTTTCCTATATTCTGCAGGTATTTGTGTGAAATGTTTGGTGTTGTACTGTTAGTAACTTTTATCATGCCCGTGATATATCCATTATTGCAGTGGTGGTGGCTTCCTATTTGTATGTTTATCAACCGAGGTTGGACAAATAATGTAAACACTAGACTACATAGGGATAAAACTGTTTGTGCTGTGTAGTGCCAGTGTCATGCATTACAAATTGTGTTTAGTAACAGTTTCTGTGAAAGTACTGCAAAATGAGAGACTTCTCAGATTTTCAAAGAGGACAGATTGTTGATGCGCGTTTAGCTGGAGTATCTGTAACCAAAACGGCCACTTTATTAGATGTACCCAGAGCAGCAGTTTCCAAGGTTATGATGACATACATCATGGGAGGACATCAGCTGAGAGGAATAGTGGTTGAAAACCAAAACTAAGTGAAAGGGATCACCATACATTGAAGAGGGTTGTGTCTATAAATCATAGAAGTACCGCAGCAAAGGTGACAACAGAACTTTATATTCATCTTGAAGACCGTTTCCACAAATACAGTGCGATGAAAACTTCACAAATCCAACGGTGAATAGTGGGAATCATTGAACGAATCCTCCATCCATGGTAGAGATGCAATTGCTAAACCTCTGATTACTGAAAACAGTGCTCAAATGTGAAAAAAATGGTGTGCTGATCACAAAACCTGGCCATCTGATGATTGGAAAAACATAATGTGGTCAGGTGAGTCATCCTTGATGTTGTTCCCATCATCAGGCAGGGTTTATGTTTGGACATCACCCAAGGAAGTCTGTAATCTTGAATGCCTGGTTCCAACTATGAAACATGGAGCCAGATCTGTGATGATTTGAGCAGCAATATCTAGTATTCTGCTGGTACTGTACTTTATCTAAATGGTGTAATTACTGCCAGTGACTATGTGGACATTTTAGGTAGCCAGGTGCATCCTGTGGTTCAGGTGTTGTTTCCTAACAGTGATGCAGTTTTTCAAGATGATTCGCCATACACACAGCAGAAGTGTTCAGGCTTGGTTTGAAGAGCTTGAAGATGCACTTCAACAACTTCTCTGGCTAGCACAGTCACCCAACTTAAATATCACTGAATCACTGTGGTCAGTCTTTGAGAGCAGGGTGAGAAGCAGATTTCCTACATCATCTCTCAAGCAACTAGAAGAAGAATGGTACAGTATCCCACTAGAGACCATTCAAAATGAGTCTATTCCACTAAGGATGCAAGCTGTGTTACAGGCAAATGGTGGCCTAAATCCATATTAATAAAGATATATGTATCTTTCACAGCTGTTTCCATTATTTTTGTCCATCCCCTGTACATGCTGCCAAGTTATATTCCATGGGGTGATTAGATAAATCATGTAGAAATGTATCTTTGTACCTAGGTGTTCTGTTTAATAGTTTGTCTGTGTTCAGTACTGCTGTTAAATGGTTTTGTTTTGTTAACCTGTTTTTTATAACCACTTTTAGTAAGGAGCTTGGTGTATTAATACTTACAGTCGAACACAACTATATTTGCCTCTATTATTACAAGGAGGGTTATAACAACATGTTTCGGCCCTATATGTGGGCCATCTTCAGGTTGTGATTGGACTTCTGGATCAGTTATACAGGAATGCGTGGAGCGTTCTTGGGGATTCTTGGGGGGGGGTTTGAGATCTCATTATATCAATGGGTACCATGGTCCCGGATTTCCAGGTGGAATATCATTTGTAGTTTGTAGTGCCCATTTTTCCCAGATTTTCTAGGTGGGTACTGCACTTATGTACTAAACTAATTATAATATAAGGGTATACCAAGACGTTTATACATAAGTGCAGTACCCACCTAGAAAATCTGGGAAAAATGGGCACTACAAACTACAAATGTTATTCCACCTGGAAATCCGGGACCATGGTACCCACTGGTATAATGAGATCTCAAACCCCCCCCCAAGAATCCCCAAGAATGCTCCACGCATTCCTGTATAACTGATCCAGAAGTCCAATCACAACCTGAAGATGGCCCACATATACGGCCGAAACATGTCGTTGTTATAATCCTCCTTGTAATAATAGAGGCAAATATAGTTGTGTTCGACTGTAAGTATTAATACACCAAGCTCCTTACTATTGTACAAAACACGACGGGGATGACGCACGTCAGAATAACCACTTTTTTTTTACATAGTACTCATATACTGATGATGTGTTTGACTTTTGAACTTGATGGGGGAAATCCTCCTGGTGTCCTGTCAGAAGTCGCAACATGTAGATGTGCACTATTATATCAGTGTGATACGAAGACCTGTTCTGATGGCAATAGCATGATTATTGCAACCGCACTTTATGTACCAAGTGGATCACAATAAACTGCAACTGTCTCACTCAAATCCAGATGGGAATATATTACTTGAACGTTCTTATAGTTGGTGGACTTGGTTTTGTGTGTGTATTTATTATTCTCCTTGCGCTATTCATGTACATGTCCTATTTTTCATTCACTGTTCTTTGATATTTCCCTTTGACCCCTTGCACTTGGTCATGATTTCTTACATGATTGTAAAATTCATACATGTTAGCTGAGGTCCTTCAGTCAGAAGGTAGCCATGAGATGGAATTTGATGGTGTATAAAAGATTGTTTTTCACTTTGTAACGTTCTGCAGACTGGAAGTGCCCAAAATGTGGGAAAATAGCCCTGCGATTTTTAGTCCTGTGCTGCAGTTTAGTGCCTTTTGTATTTTAATTCCCACATTTGAAGTTAAAAGCCAGTAGTCCCAGTTTTTAATGTTGGTGTTGATATTGTGGTAATGTGTTTCAACAATCGCCTACCGTATGGGCATGTAAGATTTCATGACCAGTTCGTCATGTGGTACCAAAATAGCTATATGATGTAGTGTGCTGGATTTTTTTTTTTTTTTAATTTTGTGGGTTGGGCACTATCGTTTGGTCCGTGTGGGATTTTGTGTGGCTGTAAATATTGGGCAAGATCTTGAGCTGTGGCGGTAATTGGAATACCGTGTAATAGCGATTTTGGTACCACCGCGAAGTAGCTGAGAACTGCGCTCTTCAGGATTGTTACGCGGCGAGTAGTGGCAGTTTTTAAGCTTTCGCCGCGTTCTAAATGTAGTGTGTTCCTTTTTGGTTAATTCCCCGGCGTCTGAGTTCTAATAGCCGACGTTTCGGAACTCACTGTCGGTTCCATCTTCATAGGCAGGTGAATGAAGTACTTCATTCACCTGCTTATGAAGATGGAACCGACAGTGAGTTCCGAAACGTCGGCTATTAGAACTCAGACGCCGGGGAATTACCCAAAAAGGAACACATTAC
>Ga0123357_10011568_pt1 | contig 11327 bp, 7 predicted proteins | sample TergutEmb28metaG_FD_89873 | JGI IMG/M metagenome (GOLD analysis project Ga0123357, IMG submission 89873) | Embiratermes neotenicus P4 segment gut microbial communities from Petit-Saut dam, French Guiana - Emb289 P4 | ecosystem: Host-associated > Arthropoda: Insects > Digestive system > Gut ...
CAACAAATAAGTCGCAAGCTCCTGAGGATGGATGTATTAACACCCGAAACATGTTGAGCATTAAATAAAGAAATAATAAAGCAAGTGACATCAAGTTGGTCTCTCTTTACTCAACAATACAAAGATCACATTGTTACAATACAGGCAAAAGATAGGAACTAACTGAGAATTCAAGTCTTCTGGTATCCGACACTGCATCAGTAGTTCTCTGTGTGTTGAAGGAATGTAGTGCCTCCCATCTTCAAAGTTCGAGCAAAGACCTCTGGACCAACAGACATGAAGGTATGATGTTCCCTCAAAATTCTGGGAAATACCCACTCAGTGACACAGCATCAAACCAGAAGACCTGAATTCTAAACTACAGTGCTGTGAAAACCTCAAACCTCACAACAAAGTAACAGTTTGGGATGTGACATTCTCAGAGCAGTGAGTTGTCAGATTGGGACCTTCTGGGTTGTAGTACCATGTCATCATGTACACAGTTACCATGTGACAGTATGGCGCCCCAAACAAGATGACAATCTAAGAGCTGTTTTCTGTAAGCTACAATTTGTTACATTCTTCTTACATTAAGCACTCAATAAACCTTTAAATTTTAAATACCAACATTATTCTTATGGAACTCTATACACAATCAGCAGATACAATCTTAAACCTTGTCCAGCCAATCAACTCGTGACATGAATTAATATAATTGAAATCACTGCAACTGATAAAACAGCAGATAAAATTTAAAGTTACTGATTATCAACCAGAGAAAGGCTTGTTAAGAATACCCCATTTACCTGTAAGGCACACTATCACATATTCACTCTTATGTTTCTGCTGCCAAGTGAGTAAGACCAGCCCTAACCTGGATGGCTTCAGGGTGACGCTCAGACAATGGGACACTGCTCGACACCACAGATATAGGTGTTGGTACTGTAGCTGGCATCTTCTCTCCACGCATGTATGCCTCAAAGTCGCGGATGATTAGTGGTACAGCATCATCCAGTGGCATGTTTCGATGTTCTGCGGGTGGAAAACCATAACCGCACTACACGACACTGATCTTGCGCTGTCTAAATCTATGTTACTCCACTCCATGCAATATTATCAATAATAGCAACTGGTCGGCTATAGAACTGGAACAGTTACATGTACATGAATCATAAATTCCAGTTCTTTTTTAAATGCAACAAGAAGCTATTAATATGCAACACCTAATAACAACATTTCTGTGAATAATAATTCAAAATGTATCACAAGCCATACTTACAACAGAAGGTATTAACTGCAGTACATTTTAGCATTAGGTCTATTCGTCTGAATGCTGTGTGTACGTTATATTATCCAAGCAGGATTTGGTGAAGCACTATATTCTGATTTCATTGACAAATTCAAACAACATAATTTTCAGCAATGATATTTCATATGAATCTAAGTAACACTTGGAACACGACTATTTCAGTGTTTTGACCGATACACAAACAGATGATTGCGTATGCATAAAACTTGTATATGGAATACAAATACTATCATCAGGAAAACAAGGATGGGGCTAAAAACATGAAGAGTTTCTTAATTTTGATAAATAATTTGGTGCAATTTTAAGATGCGCACACTGTCACGAACGATATAAACAGGCTGGATGATGTACGTGTACAACTTTACGTATTACAACATAAATCATGAGCATAGTGACAACATAAGACACGGTAAAACACAACCTTCGTACATATCAATGTGGCACTGTATGTTGCGAAAACTGCCACAAATAAACGGCCAAGATAAAAATCCAGCTCAGTAGTAACGAATAAAATGTCCATACCTCACGCAAGCAATACAAAACGGGGCACGATTGGCCCAAAAGACAAAATCGTCACATTTTTGCATTTACATGTAGGTGACATTGTAAAACATACGATTTACAAGAAATGAAGTTCCAAATGTAATATACTAGATTAGCAGAAAATGTAAACATACCATTTACCTGCATACGAAACGTAAAACGAGCCTGTCATGACAGACACGATGGATGGAGCCAAATGCACAACAAAACTGTGAAATCTGGCAAATAAACACCACACGCTTCAAAATGATCACCGATTCCTGTTCAGTAACGAACGTTTAATAGACCCTTCAACACCAAGCACATAATGAAAAATGGGGTCTGTTGGCACGCACATGCCAAGAGCCACACAATCTGTAAACTGTGAGATCTGGCAAACAAACATAACGCATGTTAAAACGCAATAAAACGCACTAGCAATAAGGAGTAGCTCAAATACCAAACTCGCAATACATACATACGCACAGAGCCAAACGATCCATAAACTGATGGAATTAGCTGATAAACGTGAAGTATTCCAAGATACCCAAATGCACTGGCAGAAATTGGTGGTTCCAATATAGAACTCTCGCTAGACAAGAACTGCACGAAATATCCTCAAACACCATGATAATGACTGGTGCCACAGTGAACGGATAAGCAAAACACACCATAAATCGCCAGAAATCGCAAACAAACGCTCAGCAATGTGAAATGCAGACTGCACTGGCATAAAAGAGTGGTTTGTATACAAAATTCTTGCTAGGTAGTAAATGCATAAACACCATGCACCACCGATGTAATGTAAAACGGAATGTCGCCACGCATAACCGGAAGGAGCCAATGCACAACAAATTGTCAAAACTTGCGAACGCGATGCACTTAAACTGCACGAACGCATTGTCACATATGAGAAGCTTAAATATACAACTTACGTCAGATAGCAGAAGCACTACATTTTCTTCAAGACATCATACGTAAATGAATACAAAATGTGCTACCTAAGAAATAATGGACGGATTCGACCGAACTATGAAACTATCCGAAATTCTCAAGTAACTCCATACACGCAGTATTTAAAATGCATGAATACGCTATACAGAATGGACAGTTTAAACAATAAACTCCAATTAGGCAATAAATGTGCAAAACATCTCAACGCCATATATGTAATGTGAAATAATGTGAGTGTATAAGTAATGGATGGATAAAAATGCAAAGCAGTTTCTAACTTTGGTGAGTGACTGCAGGAAATGAGGCAATGAAATAAAAAGATTGGACAGATGGCAAAAATATAAGAACATTGCTCAGAACTGTGTGTGTGTGTGTTGACAGCACTGAACACATGACCCTCCCTGGAGCAGTCCTCATAAGAACCTGACAGCCACCTAGCTAGGCAAGTAATGCCTCACCTTTCATAGAACACTCCATCTGTTCATATGTGCCCATCACCACACCCCACTCTGAGTCAGATAAATTCAATTTGCATCCCTGAACCCATGAAAACAATGTTACTACCTCCCGAGCAATTTGTTTCCTTCACACTTCTTAATTAAACTGTATAAGTATTTCTCATCTCACCTATGGAAGTTACATGCCCCGAACCTCCTAACAATTTGATGAGCCAAGTAACGTTTCATAAGCAGTAAAAATTAACCTTCTCTTCGATCCAGATATTCTCCCATGATCTCAAACGTGCTGAAACCGTGTTTTCATTACAACGATAGGACAGGCCAAGCTGACTTTAATAAGACACGGCCATAACATAAATGATGGCACATTCATGTAATGTTGATACCTCCTGAGCTATCCGAACAGCCTAATACCACATCACCCAAAGACAGTGTTCTATGGTGATTTAACACTGCTGCCACAACAAAAAGTACTTGGGTCTTCAGGCAAGGCACCCGATATTTTTGCGTAACTTTAACAAAATTTGGAATATGTTGACAGATTTTCATATAAAGTCCCCAATATCAAATTTCATGAAAATCCATCCAGTGGGAGCTGTGCAGAATCATGCAAACAGGCAGACAGCTGGATGGATACACATAACAAAGGTAATACCTGTGTGAAAGTGCCTAAGAACACACAATTTTAATCAGAAAATGAAGATTTTAAGAAGAATTATGCCCATAAAAGAAAATAAGTAGATATACACAATGAAACTCTCTAATTAAAATCATCACATACAATATCTGTGTGTATGTATCACTAACGAAAGTGCCCTTTGTTGTCCCAGGGTTCTTTTAATGGTAAAATACACTGAAACAATGAAAATCCTCTTGTGTTAAGACAATTTTATAAATATGATAGAATGCCAATGTTCTGTTATCTATTACTATGGTGCCACATTAAACAGCTTTCAAGCAGTGAAAACTTGTATATATTGTCTGTGCCATAAAATCAGTCACAGACTGACAGAACCTGCTGTAGTGATTTAAAATAAATATCACAGAAATGTGAAGCGCTTCAGAGACATCAGCAGAATTAAACTTAAAGGTACTGAACGATGGTACAAGACAGGTGAACTGTGGGCAATACTGTGGTCACCATTAATCCTTTCACTCCCAACCCTATAATACTAAAACACTAATACTCTAAACAGCGTACTTCTCTTTGTATTTAAATCACTATTTACACTTTACACACAAACATAAACCACAAACATTTTTTTTAAGCTCGTGGTTCCGTGCATCGTAATTCAATGTGAATAAAAATCCAACAGATGCAACAGTATGCAGATATTTATTCGCTGCAATACTACTCTACATGTTTCGGGTGCTGTGACACCCGAAACATGTACAGTAGTATTGCAGCGAATAAATATCTGCATACTGTTGCATCTGTTGGATTTTTATTCACACAAATATTATACTTTCTGTTCTCTCAATCTACATTCTTTAAAGAGGCACACCAATTAAAATGTAAAAAAAGAACACTGGATTGGGGGGGGACCCACCAAAAATGGCAATGACTATATTCAGAGAAGTTTCAGCAAACAAATTATTCAGATACCCAAGAATATTTGGGGCTGTTCCTTAAAGTTTTCAGTAATTAAAATTCTGTTCAAACACTTTGGGAAGGCAAATGTTTGAAAACCAGTCCATCATTAACAATAAGTTTATTAACATCTACCATCTTACTTTTGTGTAACATATTAAATATTTTGTGACATGAAATGTTACGAAGTAGAAATAAAATCCAACCCAGGGACCTGGGTGATATCTGAAAATAGAAACATCACAATTATAGTTGGTGAAAGCAGTGCCACACCAGCACGGACACGAGTTGTTATATGCACATGAACAGGCTTACTCTCAGAGTAAAGGAAAAAAAGAATCCAGAGTGAATGATACTGGACAGACAGGAAGAGATACAGTGAGTATGGTCTGGAGGGTACATAACAACTCGGCATGGGACAGATCAAGGGTATCATTTATGAGAGGAGTAAGAACTGTTCATGATAGGACAACCCACTGACTGGAAAGGCAACCACGTGACAATGAAATACCTCTGTTATTTCAGTTTTTTTGGTGAAAGACTTAACACTTCATGAATTAACCAGCTGCAACAAGGATAAACAGGTTACAAATGTGAAAGAAGTTCCACACAAATATTCCTGAAGAGTAGTGGGAGTATGAAGTAATTTTGACATTATATTTGGGTGTACTCTGTTTCGTAAGCAACAAGAAACAGGAAATTGACTTAAAAGTTACATGTTTATAGTAGAAACTGTATCAGTCAGAAGGCCGTCGCATATAACACTGTCAAGTAAAATGAGTCAATTCTGTGTGTCAGATTGTAATGTTACAACATAAAGAGGTCATCTGGACAAGAATCAGTGACAGCACAGGCTTAATTAACAATGTACATGAAGGCTTTAAGTGAAAGCATTAAGCTGCTGGATCAAAATTCTGACTGCGGCCAAATCGAACAGCACAAATTGCACAGTACAATCGATATCTGACCACAGCCACAGACGATCCTCAGCAGTTTAAGCACTTATAATAATTTACTTCAGTTCAGCCCTTTTATTTACCTTGTGGCAGTCCATGCAATATATTTAGTGTCAGGCTGCGATGCTCCTCGTTCTGAGGCATAACCAAAATGGCATACAAACTTCCTCGATTGGAGATGCTTGCCAGCACACGGCCAATTGGAACCTCCTCATTTGGGAAAAGAAGGTCTACTGTAAGGCCCAACTGTTTGAGGCGGTGCTCGATAAATTCGGCGTATTCCCTGTGAAACAACAAATGGCTCTTGTTTACGTCATCTGTAACAGCAAACCCAAGCTTCATTATTTCATGGTATGGTTTCTACACGTTTTGCATTTTCTGAGTTTTTCAACAGTAAGCAGGTAGCACAACACTGGATGGAGGGTCTCACAATGGTGTTGTTGATGGTTCAAGCCCTCTGAAATGCTATTCTCTGTCATGGGTAAATAGTCTGTCAGGTTTTGAGGATCACAGCAAGCAGATAAGGATGAGTCTCCTTGGTCTCCTTCAACTGCTTGACTCTGAAGCTGAAGGCACTATGATACTTCAGAATGTCATAGTGTATTTACACCTTTGCATTTATCCATTTCCTCTTCCATTTATGACATCATTCTCAAGGACCAATTAAATAGCCAGTAATGATGTGGGTCCAACAACACACATTTGAAGTGCCAGCCATTATCCAATAATTCTGACCAAAGCAACATCTGTCACCTTGAATTCTGATCTACCCGATATGTGCCATGTGCCGGCACTTTCTGCCTTACAGACCAACACACCAAAATAATTACATCAGCACAGTTTCTCCCCAAACCCAATAATGTAATCATTATTTTTGAACAGACATCGGTGGCCATACTTTAAGTTGACTGTAAATGGTATTGAAATGCACACTGTTAGCACTACAGTATACTGTCAGGCTTTGACTGCTTGCTTGTGAAGGTATAGCTTCAATATCATTTGACCTTCACAACTAAACATCCTACCAGACAGCATAATTCTGGCAGACATACTACAGGAGAAAGGTGATAGGTAAAGTTCACCCTGTACCTCTGCCATTAAGGCAGAGGGGCGAAGCAAAGTTATATGTCTGCTATATTTAACCTTGGTGCTAGATGGGGTTAGGTGGTTAATGCCATGCCCCAGCTGCTTTACCCCCAGGGAATGACACAGTACCCATTGTAAAGGGGGCTGGGTGGGCCTCAGAGCTGCTACTCTGGAGGAAGAGCAATGGTAACCACAGCGTAGATTTGGCAGGTCCTATAATCAGTCTGGACACTGTACAAAAATGAAAAGTCCCCAGGCTTATCAGTAACTGAACTTATTGTCTGCTTATGCGGTCAACAGCATAAATCACTACACTAAACAAGCTATCAGGATAGGTAATGGTGTTAGTACAGTACACTTACTACGTGAGGCCACAAGCCTCATAAAGATGAAGGGAAAGGGACAAAGGAGAATGGACGTAATAGCCATATAAACTCCAATACCCAAGCCTCTCCAGCACAGTCGATAAGTTACAGGCTGACAGTAGCCAAAATAACGGTCAACCCCTGCCAAAATACCTGGACTGTCCATTCCACATGAAGACAAACATATATGTACACCACTACCATAGTGTCACCTACTGCACAAAAAAGGTTAATATGCATGGGCAGGACAGTTTACAACGATCACCACAGGTGTATACTGTTGACCACAAGCTTACCTTTGATTCTTGTTCACAACTATTATCTCACAATCATTTGGTCTGTCCATTTGTCCAACATTAGCAGCAGGAGGATAATCTTTCCCTCGTGGTTCTCCCATGCCAGGTCTGTATGGTCCACTGTTTAAATACATGAACAGCATTAATTTATTATTGAAAATACTGTAATTTGAGATCTTGGAAGATTCATCTCATTGCAAGCAATGAGGACACATGTAACAACTACATTATATGGTGGAATCATAATTCTGGACAGTGCATTTCTCTCTGGGCTACATGCAATCCGTTTGACACCACCTCACACAACGCTGTGCCACTACGATGGTGACAACCCTTCGTGACCAACAAGTCGATAACGTCCAAACATGAATTTAATGGTTCCTATTTGCAGGTAGTGGAATTACCAATAGCCAGACTTGGTGGCTCAGCCGTTGTCTCTTGCTATGTGTACAGCATACTGTAGCACTCTTACGTGTACTTCACGGGCTCTACCTTGTGTCATGGCTGCCACAACACACTTCATCTCCATCATGTTACGGAGAGGTGTCACACTGCAGCCAGTCCAGAAACTAATCTACCACATCATGCATGTAAAAATAATGCTACGCACCTAAACCCTGCACGATCATCTCTGCCTGATAGGCCCCCCCTGTAACTGTCTCCACCACCAAATGGTCCGTCCTTCTTAAACCCTCCATCCCGCCCAAAGAATCCACGATCTCGGTCTCGTTCACGGTCCCGGTCTCGGTCGCGGTCACGGTCACGATCACGATCGCCACCCTTTCCAGGAAAGCCTTCATATCTGCAACATCAAACAACTGTTAAAAGCTTCTATTTCCAAACTATTCTGGTACAAGTCTACTACCAGAAGCCCTCCGTCATTATTTATAAATTTACTGTTACATTTTGACTGCTTGCTGAGTGTTGTATTTTGCTCTTTACACCTGCCAACATCTATTCTGTACATCTGCATACAGAAACAACAAATGAAACAAGTTTGATATTTTTTCATACCACAGCATCTTCCTTGATTAACATTTTCATGACTGGACAGGGCTAAAACACTTACAGACACTTCATGAACTTTGTACAAAAAATTTACAAAATTACTGTGCCTTCTTCATGTAGACGTGCCATTCAGATTTAAACGTCAGTGATTCATTTACAGGAGCACATAATGCTATGAACATTTCAGTCCAATGTTTTGTACAGTAGTGATTCTGACCTTTTACAGTCACAGATTTTAATATTGTTTTGACCTTTCATGATTTGTTCCAGCGAACTTGGATGAGACCACATGACTGGCATGCCAGCTGTCCCCACTCTCCTGCTACTTTGCAGATCACTGACAGCCCAGTCAATATATATATATATATATATATATATATATATATCTTTCAGCACAGTCAAGCTATGTCTTTCATTAAGTATGGTTGACTCCTTTCATACTTTATGGAATGAGACTCTCCTTTAACCATTTAATGTAATATGTTTCCTAAAGTGTCTGTATTTTATTAAAAACAAATGTTCATTCTTTTTTATGTTTTTGTGTCTATTTTATAATCTTTCAATGGTATTTTGTAAGTTCTTGGAACCAAATACATGTTTTACAATGAAAATGGGCTTTTCAGTCTCAATCACAAAGATAGAGACTCCACTGTACTTGCCTGCAGGAGGTCTTGAGTCCAAATCTAGGCCTCAAAAATTTGCTACATTGACTGAGGCTTTTTGTGGTTGTTATCAGACCCTCCAAACAAATTCAATTACAGAATCATGAATTAAGCAACAATCTTCTCCTGTGTTCATCTGAATTCATAATACAGCACTATTATTCTACTAAGTGTTTACTACTTAACCAGGGATGGCCAACTTGAACAAGACGGCCACATAATTCATTAAGGACTTGCCTAAGGGCCACCCTTGTGTATATACATATACCAAAGAGAGATAGGTGGGGTTGAGTTCACCAGAACTGCTGTTATTTAGAAGCAATAACTTATGCTAATAGTATGGTTGAATGACAAAACAGTATACCTTATTAAGCCCAGTAAAACACAAAGAAATATTGGTTTAGTGAGTGTTGTCTTAAAAAGGACGAGTTATCATTAGTAGACATTTTCTATGCTAATAAAGTTACCATACTATGTTCTACAGACCTAGTATATTATGTTTGTCAAACTGTGTTAATGAAACTAGGGCCACAAATAATTTCTTGAGGTTACATGTGGCCTGTGGGTTGCATGTTGGTCAACCCTGACAAAAATAATCAAAAAACAGTTTAAACTGTATTCCACATACCATACACTTGTAGTTAAGATGGGTCTCATTTTCCTGAAGGCCAATACCTGACAACTCCAATGAGGACTACCTACACTTCAGTTCAACTTGGGACATATGATACCTGCACCACTGTCAGCCTCTGTTCCGCAGCCATACAAAGGCACATAGCGCTGCATTAAGCTGTATCTGTACCTGTCAGCCACACAAAGGCACATAGCACTGCGTTAAGCTGTACCTGTACCTGTCAGCCACACAAAGGCACATAACACTGCATTAAGCTGTATCTGTACCTGTCAGCCGCACAAAGGCACATAGCACTGCATTAAGCTGTACCTGTACCAGTCAGCCGCACAAAGGCACACAGCACTGCATTAAGCTGTACCTGTACCTGTCGCCTCGATCCCGTCCCCTGTCATCCAACGGAGAGCGCTCCCTGTAGAGGTCTCCTTTGTCCAACGAATCACCCCTCCGAGGGCCACCAGGTCCATCTGTACCTCGACGACCTGCACTGAACACTCGAGCTAGGTTTACCTCTGTAATGAAATTATATTCAAGAGGGATGGCTATTTACATAAAACCAATAACTGAATTACTTTCTGGTGCTACTAAATAAAATAAAGACTCTTGTCATGGGGTTTTCTGCACCCATCCAGACTGGCTCTGCACCCCCAGCCCCTTATACAATGGGTATGGGGTCATTCCCAGGGGTAAAGTGGCCAGGGTGTAACGTTAACCACCCACTCCCATCTAGCACTGCAGTTACAGGAAGAATACAGCTATACTTCTACTCCCCCTCTGTGCCTTCTTGGCTCGCTATACAGTACTTTACCTTTACCTTTTACTCTTGTCTGGCATTATTAAATATGGAATTATGAATCACACCAAATAGCTAAACACAAAATTTTCACTGACACCAGTAACCCTAAACTTACACAACAGTTACATTCCCAAGAGCAGTTTCATAGCTCAGAATTTGTTAGACATCTCAAGTGTCACAGCTTGTAATATTTTACTGAAAAGTACAAAGTTTATAAAAGCACAGTACTTGTATGCGTAGTTGTGACAGAGTTCATTGTGGAAAAACAAGGCTGTGTTTCTGGGGGATTTATCTTTGCTGTTAGACAAAATACACATTTCCTTCCTGCATCAGAAATAGTAAAGCAGCAGGATCAAGCTGACTGCACACAACAATGCTTTCTCAACTAATGTTGCACATTTTCCTACCACATCACCCAATGACTCACATACTTACCTACCGATTCTCGTCTCCCTAAATGTGACAAATGATAACAGACTGCGGCAGTGATGTCAATATCATTAAACCTGGCCACTTAACAATGCTAATTCTTCCTGATTTAGAACATTAACCCTTTGACGCCTAACGACTCCTATAGTGGTCGTACCGCACCGCTAACCTCTAAACGTTGCATTGTATATATTCATTCAACAAATACAGGTACTAAATATTTTAAACATGGTATATACTCTCCATTTTTTTCTCTTCAAAATGCAGTTTGTTTCATAATTCTAA
>Ga0123357_10011569_pt1 | contig 11327 bp, 14 predicted proteins | sample TergutEmb28metaG_FD_89873 | JGI IMG/M metagenome (GOLD analysis project Ga0123357, IMG submission 89873) | Embiratermes neotenicus P4 segment gut microbial communities from Petit-Saut dam, French Guiana - Emb289 P4 | ecosystem: Host-associated > Arthropoda: Insects > Digestive system > Gut ...
ACTCTGATCACTGATCAAGGAAGGTCATTCACCTCGGCATTTTTTCAAGAAACATGTAAGATTTTGAAGGTTAGGAAAGTCAGGACATCCGCTTATCATGCGATGAGTAACGGGATGGTGGAAGGATTTCACCGAGTACACTATGATTCCATTGCGCATTACATAGACTCGACCGGTACGAATTGGGATGTTGTGTTGCCATTTTTTTATGGCTTAGAGAGCAACACCGCACAGTACGACCCATTATAGTCTACTCTATCTACTTCATGGTCGAGAGATGGTTTAACCAAACGAAGGAGATTTAAAGGCCAAAATGTATGTATGTATGTATGTTTGTATGTATGTGTGTATTTATGTATGTTTGTATATATGTGTGTATGTGTGTATATGCATGTATGAATGTGTGTATGTATATATGTATGTACTACGTACGTACGTACGTATATATGTATGTACGTATGTATGTATGTATGTATGTGTGTGAATGTATATGTGTGTATTTGTACGTATTTATGTCTGTATGTATGTATATATGTATATATGAATGTATGTTTGAACGCACGTATGTACGTATCTATATGTGTGTGTTTATGTATGTATGTATTTATGTATTATGTTCGTATGTAGGTACGTATTTTTGTATGTATGTATGTCTGTGTATCATATATATCCAAGAAGGCGGACGAAGCGGACGAAGGCATTGAGAACGCTCTAAACTTAGTAGTGTTAACGACAGAAAGAGGTGGTAACATGAAGAAGGATTTGAAGCAAACCATGTCTGAAACAGTAAGTACGCTCAGGAACCTCTTTATGAAGCTTAAAACAACTGTGATGTGAAATCTTTAAAAATTAGTAAGCTTGATGGAGAGGTGACAAAGGCGAAACAGAGCTACAAAGGCTCACAAAGAATGCTGTAAAGATACATGGGACGCGATCATTTAATTGAAGCCGGGAGCCTGTAGATCTGAAAGAAAATGGGGTGCCATTTGTTATCACAAGCCAGGAACCAGCAGACCCTAGAGAACATGGTGTGACATCTCTTATCCCACGTCAGGTACCAGTAGAGCCGAGGGAATACGGGCGACATCTTGTATCCCAAGAAAGGAACCAGCAGACCCGAAAGTACGCGGGGCGACATGTATTAATCCAAAAGAGGTACCAGCCGGGACGAGGGTCAAGGAATGGGCTCCATCTGTCGGCCCGGGGAGGGGGAGGAAGCTCTAGTCACAGGTTGTGGAAAACGAAACTTTCCCAAAGACATTTAATTAACTGTTAAATCGTACGAAGACCTTCCAACAGACACTATTAAGGGTTTATTAAAAGCAAGAATAAACCCTACTGAAATTAAAGTAGGAATAAATACGTTCAATTTGCTAAAACAGGCGGGTGTTAATAGAAAGTAACAGTATAGAAGAAATAGAAGCACTAGAGTAGGACCAAAACCTAAATTCAAGGTTAAGTTGGAAGATAACGCTCACAAATTGAGGAATCCTAGACTAGTTATCATCAATATTCCCTTGGAAACATCTACAGGGAATTTAGAGGACATCCTGCGAGCACAGAATACGGACGTCAACTTGAAACAAGGAGACAAAAACGCCAAATAAGCTACGAAAAGAGGAAACACACAAGGAATCTGGTAATGGAGGTGAGTTCTCAAATTAGAAAGCTGCTTCTGCACAAGAAGATAAAACTCGGATGGCAAATCTGCAAAATAGAGAATTACGTGGTGGCTACCGGGTGCTTTAAATGCTCCAGATTCAACCACAGAACCCGCAACAGCAGAGGAGAAGAAACATGCACCCTCTGCGCAGGAAACCACAATCTTAAGGAATGTGCAACTAACCCTCAGGAATACAAACGCTTTAAATATCTCTGTTACGAAAAACTCTATCAGGATACCCCAATCTGCGTAAACCACACTTCAATGGACAAGAACTTCCCAAGCTTGCACGCGATTTTGGACAAGCAAAGGAAAAACGCCGATTACTGAAATGGGTCCTCCCTACATTACCAACACATCACAAGGCAATAGACTGTATAGCAAGCAGATTAATTTTATTGAAATTAATTTACAAATCTCTAGGATGGCCACAAATTGTCTAATGAAAACAATTGATGAAGAAAGGACTGATGTGCTCTGTCTTCAAGAAATATGTCATACGTAACAAAATTACAGGTTTCCCAAGGAAGCTCAAAATATATGCATGTGTGGAGGGAAGACATCGAGAAGCAATTGTGGTTACTAACAATCAAATAGATTATTTATTACTAAGACAACTCTCTGACGAAGACACAGTGGTACTAGAAGCTCTAAGTAACAAAGGAAAAATCATTATAGCTAGTATGTATTTTGACATAAATGGACAAAGATAACACGACTTGAACAAAATTGTGCAATAATACAACATGCGAAAGGAGCTAGAGTCCTCTTGGCCGTAGACAGCAACTCTAGGTCTACGTCATGGCATGACAACCAGACAAATTCGAGAGGAAGAATCCTAGAGGAATTTCTCCTCAGTAAACATCTGCACATAATGAACGAGGAAAGTAACCTAACCACCTTCATGAATAGCCGAGGTTCAAGCAATATTGATTTGACAGTAGTTAACAACCACTTACTTAGAGCTATGGAACACTGGGAAGTCAGTGACCAAGGAAGCTGTTCTGATCACAGTATCATCAAATTTGTAATAGGACAAGGCACAGGGAGCAGAAATAAACAAGAGAGCCAAGGAGTCAGATACAATGTCAAAAATGAAGACATAATTAAATTCCAAGGAAACCTGATTAGATTACTAGCAGATAGGTTCAACACATCTAATACAGACGGGGACATAACTGTTAGCAAAAAGACCAATGAAGTGTCCGATAAGGAAAATTTTACTGAAGATTTTCAGGACGTCCTAAAGCTAGCATGCGACAAGTCGTTCAGACAACTACGGACCGCAAAGAAAATTATAACCAGAAAATCAGTGCCTTGGGGGACAGACGAACTGACTGTAATGAGGAAAACGACAAACGCTATTAGAAGGAGTTATCAGAGAACAAGGAATCACGAAGAGCTAAGGGAAAAGCGAAAAACCATCTATTTAGCAGAGAAAGCATGGAAAGAAGCAACTATCAAAAGAGAGAAAATCCAGTCCAGGAATTATATTGCAATCTTACGACATCCTCCAACCCATGGAATGAAGTGTATAAATTAGCGGCAGGGAAGAAAAGGAACAACACACAAATAACAACTCTGAGAATGCCCGACGGATCCCTAACTTAAGACTTGAGAGAAACCATACAGCTCATGCTGGAACACTTCACACCGGACGATAAAGAAGAAGACGACACTGAGCTACACAAATAAGCCAGAGCTCGAGCACTAGAACCTGCAGCCACAGATAATGATATTGGTTTCACTGTCAAGGAAACCAGGAATGCCGTTGCAAGCATGAATAAAACGAAAGCCCCAGGTGAAGACGGCACAACTGAAGAAGTATACAAGAGTGCCTTTGAGGTCCTCCCCAGATTCATAACTGCCAGGTACAACTGTTGCCTGCGAAGAGGATTCTTCCCTAAGAGGTGGAAGGAAGCAAAGCTGATCCCTATAGTTAAAACATGAAAAGGAAACAGCAATGACGTTTCCAAATTCCGCGCCAAAAGCCTCCTCATTACACGAAGGAAAGTGCTAGAGAAACTGCTTATAAATAGAATCAATCACCATGTCTTCAACCATGACATCATGAACAAAAATCAATTTGGATTCACCCCTCAAAGGAGCACCACAGGCGCAGCAATAGCAGTGAAGGGATTCATAGAGGAATGCTTGTCAGCCGGAGAAATTATAGTTTTAATAAGTCTCGAAGTCAAGGGCGACTTTGACGCGGCCTGGTGTCCCAGCACCTTAAATGGGCTAAAAGATTACAACTGACCCAAAAACTTATATAAATTATCGAAAAGTTACTTTAGCCAACGGACCGCAGATTTTTCACTCAACAATGTTAGTATGCAGAGAACAATCAACAACGTGAAATTGCAAGGATCCGGCTGCGGGTCAGGATATTGGAACATCTTATACAATTCAATTCTGAATATTAAATTTACTAAAAGTTCTAAAGCTGCAGCATTTTCGGCTGAATTTGTATTAGCAATTAGAAACAAAACTGAAAGGGCAGCAGAAAACATTTGAAACATTGAAACGAGCAAAATAATAGCATGGTCGATTAATAATAAGATTAACTTCAATGAGGATAAGTCAAAAGTTATGTTTGTATCAAGAAGGAAGAGGAAAGAAAACAAAGAAATTAACATAAATTTAAACAACAAACCTTTGCAACAAGCTTTAACGATGAAGTGTTTAGGCATTATAATAGACAAAAAATTTAAGTTCAGTGAACACATAAGCTATGCAGCCGAAAGAAGTAGCAAACTGAAACACAGCCTATCAAAATCTGCTAAACTAATATGGGGACTAAATCACGAAGCGCTACAGTCCATATACAATGGGGCGATAAAACCTCTTCTATTCTACGGTACCCCCGTATGGGCTGAAGCTATTAGGTTTGAATATAACAGACTAAATTACATACGGGTACAAAGGCTAATTAACATCAAAATAACCAAGGCCATCCGTACCGCAACTAATGAAGCCCTATGCACCTTCACTGGATTAACTCCCGTGGTGATCAAGGTGGAGGATGCGGCCAAATTACATAAAATCATGAGGAACAGGGAAGCCTACGAGATCGATCACAAATCACAGCCGAAAGATTGGCTCCACCCAGCAGATACGGTAAAAGTCACAGAACAACTAGAGAAGCAAGACATCCAGATCTACACAGACGGTAGCAAGAGTGAAAACGGGGTTGGCGCAGGCATTGCAATAATTATTCAGAACGAACTAGCACATCGCTCGCTGTACACACCCGACAATAGCTGTTCTAACAATCAAGCCGAAAAACTTGCAATGGTCAAAGCCCTAGAAACCATAGGGAAACTACAATTAAATGATTCTATTCCAAGATTTGCAACAGTACACACAAACAACAGAATCACACTTCAATCCCTCCAAAATGAAAACAACCACAACTACCTCATTGAGGAAATCAGGAAGTTAGCAATCAACCTTGGGAAAAGCAACTGGACAATAAAATAAGCCTGGATAAAAGCCCATGCAGGAAGATACGGTAACGAGTTATCAGACTAGCTAGCAAAAGAAGCCAGCAGTAAAAACGACATTTCGTTCAAAAGAAACCCCAAAACAGAAATAATACTCAACTGAGGGAGCAGAGCTTAGCCAAATGGCAAAACCAATGGGACCACAAACAAAAGGTGAAGTAAATAAACAATTTTTTCCAATTATCAAGGATAGACTGACCAACAAAATAAAATTAACACCAAACTTTGCAGCAATAGTTACAGCACACGGCAAAATTGAGGCCAAAATACACCGCTTCAAAATAATAGAGTCTGCAGAATGTCCATGCAACGGCGGAGAACGAACAGTGAAGCACCTACTTTATGTCTGCAGTAAAATAAACAGGGAGAGAGACGAACTCATAAGAAACACAACAAACCAAGACAAGAGGCCGGTGAACAATTGTGCCCTAGTTAACAAGCACATAAATCACTTCATGCAGTTCATAAATTCAATAAATTTCGAGAAACTGTGATCTTAACAAACAACAAAATATCTCTAAATGTAATAACACACTAACAAAAGTGCTTACATAATTACAGAACACACGAACTTATACCGCAACGGATATAATTATCTTATGTAACGCCAAATCCAAATAACATATATTACCAGTTTAAGTTAAATGTAAAACTTATGTAAATACAATTTCAAGTATGTAGTAATGCTGATGGACGGCAGTGGAGTATGCTGTTAATGAATATATATTTTAAATAGTATGTATGTGTGTATGTATGTATATATGTATTTGTGTGAGTGTGTGTGTGTATTTATTTATGTATGTATATATATGTAAGTATGTATGTGTGTACATGTGTATGTCTGTATGTATTTATGTTTGTGTGTGTGTATGTATGTATGCAAGTATAAGTATATGTGTGTATGTATGTATGTGTATATGTAAGTATATATTTTTAAATATGTATTTATTAGCAGCATGCTCCACTACAGTCCATCAGCAGAACTGCATACTTGAATCTGTATTTATATAAGTTTTACATTTCACTTAATCTGTTAATTTATTATTTGGATTTGGCGTTACATATGATAGTTATCTACTTTGTGGTTTATGTTCCTGTCTTCTGTAGCTATGTAGCACTTTTGTTATTGTTGTATTGTTTTTAAAGCTGTTTTGTTGTTTGTTAAGTTCAAAGTTTCCGGAAGTCTATTGAATTTATGAACTGCGTGAAGTGTTTTATGTGCTTGTTCACGAGGACACTTTTGTTCGCCGGCAAATTGTCTCTATGATGTATGTATTTATTTGTATGGTTAGGCATGTTTTTATGTATTTATGTACGTATGTATGTACGCATTTTTTTAAATTACTTATTCTGTATGCTCCATTATCGTAAGTAATACTACGTGCACTATGATATCTTTCGCAGTTTGGTATGCTAGCTCGTTGCCGTGATGTCCGCATGTGCCTTGATTCAGGTTAATTTTATTTTCCAGTCATGAATCCCTATTTCAATCGCTTTCTTTCTAATTCTTTCAATGAGATATGTGTGGTTCTTCCGGTTCTTGAGCGATTCTAATGTTATTCTGCTGTCTGCAAATATTAGTGCTGTTTTGTCGTTAGTTTCCCAACATTTTAAGTTTTCGGGTGCTTTTATTATTGCCATTTGTTCGGCTTGGTTATTCGAACATCGCCCATTTAGTTTGTATTTTTTCGTGTCTATTAATTTGCTGTCTTTAAATATTGATATTCCGGATCCTACTCCGTGTTCGCTTTTACTGCCGCCTGTGTACACATGTAAGTTGTGATTACCGTCTTCTTTCCCATCGGTAATTTCGACTGTATTTGCTGAGTGTGTCCAGTATTTTACTTCCATTTCCCGATCGAGCAGGTGTCCTTGTCCTTCTACACTTTCGTAGTACTTTGCTGTCTCCTTTATTTTTATACTAATAGGTATTAAATCCCGTTATTACACATAGTACTTCGTTTGAAACTGATCGACAAGATTTTCCAATTCTAATATTAATTAGTCTTTGTACTCTAATTAGCTTGGCTTTATAACATGTATTGAACAAAATACCTTTCCACACTAGGGCTCCATATAAAATTAATGGTAGTATGCCTCCTGTTATATTGTTTTCAGTGCCGTGTTTTTCAGGCCCATGTCAATGTTGCCGATTCCAAAAAGGGTAAATATTAACTTTGAACATTTTTCTTCAACGTAATTTACATGGTTTCTAAACGTCACTTTATTACCAAAAATAATTCCAAGATATATTATTTTCTTGCCCTTTTCCAAAATTTTAATATTTAAGTATATTTCCACTTCCTTTTTTTCTTTTCTTTTCCTGCGAGACATAAGCATTACTTTTGATTTGTTCTCCTTGAATATTATTTTGTTCCTTTGGGCCCAGTCAGAGATTTTCCTCAATTCCAAATTCATGTAGTTTTCAGCTTCTGAAATTGACTGTCTTTTAGTTAATATCGTTAGATCATCAGCAAAGGCTATTATTTTTGTATGTCTTGTGAATTCGAGTTTAAAAATTGAATTGTAAATCTGGTTCCCAAAGCCGGGCCCACAATAATACACCTGTGGACAACCGAATGTAACACGTCTTTCTAAGCTAATATACTTAGAGTTCGTTACAGCAGTTCGTTGGATAAAGTATCCTTGACTAACGTAATACAAATTACGAGGGCATTCTGCATCTTTCAAGCCCTTTAAGCCGCTTGGCCACCACGCTGCGTAAAATGTTCCTTAGACATCTAAGCTGGCCATTACAACGAACTTCCTTTTTCTAGTTCCGGTTCTATGAATTTTTAACCTCCATACATGCTTCTGTTGTACTCTTTTGCGATGTGAATTCATATTGACTGTCTGTCAGTAGTTCATTCTTGTACATATGGCAGTTAAATCTATAAATGAGGAGTTTCTCTAGTACTTTTCCTCCAATTTTGGTCAAGCTTATTGGATGGAATTTGGATGATTCGGTACTGTTTTCTTTGCTGGGTTTTGCTATTGGAATGATATTTGCTATCTTCCACCTTTTGGGGAAGCTTCCCCTTTTTAGGCATTGGTTGTATATTGCCGCTACTAATCCGGGGAATTTCTTAAATTTTCTTAGGAAAATGTCACTTGTAATCCCGTCCATTCCTGGTGCCTTCTTTCTGTTGAAACATTCTATCGTTTGTTTTATTTCTCCTTGAGTAAATTCTGCATCATCTCTGGTGTAAATTGGTTCCTCTATCATTATCCTTGTGTTTTTATGGTGTTGGTTTTCTTCTTCTCCGTCGTCTGTGATGAGATGATCTAACATTGTATTCATTCTGTCTAGTATACTTGATGTCACTGTGACGTTATTTTTCCCCAGTGTAGTCATGATGCTATTAGTTCTTAATTTTCCTGTTGCCAGTTCGTACACATGGGACCATGGGTTTAAAGATGCTGCCACATTACAGTACTCCTTCCACGAATTGAGCTTCTCTTTTCTAATTTCGTATTGATACATTTTCTTCTCTTCAAGGTATTTGTATTTCCTGAGTTCTCTCAACTTCTCATTATTTCTTGTTCTTTGATGTAATAAATGTAATCTTTGAGTATCACACGAATAAAAGAGCGGTACAGCCGCTTCAAAGATGACAGCACATCAGTGGAGAGCAAGCCACATCACCGTAGGCCCTCATCTAGCCGAAATAACAATGTAATCAACCAAGTGCGGACTTTGGTCATGCAGGACCGTCGTATCACTCTCCGAGAACTGGCAGACGAGCTAGGGGCAAGCATTGGATCGGTACACACAAATTTGACTGTGGATTTGGGCTTGAGGAGTGTGTCCGCAAAATTCGTGCCGAAGCTGCTAACAATGGAGCAGAAGCAGCTTCGCCTGGAAATCGCACAAAACATGCTGGACTGCGTAGAAAGTGATTCCAACTTCCTGAACACCGTGATAACTGGTGAGGAGTCGTGGGTTTACGGGTACGACCCAGAAACAAATTCGCAGTCCTCAATGGAGACATTCATCATAGCCGAAACCAAAGAAAGCACAGCAGGTCCGCAGCAACGTCAAGGTTTTGTTGACCGGTTTTCTCGGCTCCCGTAGTTTTGTACATCACGAATACGCACAAAAGACCAAACCTTCGCCAAAGAGTACAACGAGGGGGTAATTTGTCGCCTTCGTAAAGCTGTGCGACGCAAACGACCAGAAACGTGGGCAGCAGAATCTTGGCATCTCCATCACGACAATGCACCCGCCCAATTTTCGCACCTCTTTCAAGGTTTTTTGGCTAAACACAACATTCCCCTGATTCGTCAGGCTCCCTATTCTCCCGACATGACTCCTTGTGATTTTTGGCTTTTCCCCAAACTGTAAATTCCGCTGAAAGGGATCCGATTTGAGTCAAGAGAAGACATTATGCGGAATGCGACGGCCCAGGTGTACAAGATTCCACAAGTAGCTTTCCAGAAATGTTTCCAGGAATGGCTGGACCGTTGGAAGAAGTTTGTGCATTACCAGGGAGACTATTTTTGAAGCGGGGTGGTGTTTAAGACGTCAAAATAAGTAATTGCATTTTTGCCCACTAAACGTCCGATACTTTTTATAGCCCACGTATGTATGTATGTATGTATGTATGTATGTATGTATGTATGTATGTATGTATTAGTATGTATGTATTTATGTATGTATGTATGTACGTATGTATGTATGTACGTACGTATGTATGTATGTGTGTATATATATGTATATGTGTGTGTATGTATGTGTGTATGCATGTATTTGTGTATGAATGTATATACGTATTGTTGTATGTATGTATTTCTGTATGCATGTATGTATGTGTATGTATGAATGTACGTGTGTGTATGTATGTGTATATCTATGTGCATATGTATGTATGCTTTATGTAAACATGTATGTATGCAGGCATGTATGTATATTTGTACTATATATGTGTGTAAGTATGGAACATGTAAGTATGTGCGTAAAGAGTGTGTATATATGTGTGTGCAGGTACTTGTGTGCGCATGGCTGTGCAGGCGCACGGACTGGGCCATTTTCCATAATCACTTTGTAGAAATTATTAAGCTCGATCCGGATTTGCACAACGAGATGAGAGTTGACCTGGCGTTGACAACTAGTCCGACACCATTCCGAAGGCTCTGGCAGCGTCTACTCCCAAATGTCGCCCGTTAGTCGAACCGCACTCTCCGATATCTGCTAGTTTTCAGAATCTGATAGCCTGAAGAACCGGCTGCGAAAGCGGTGGCAAATCACCAGGACCCCGCTGTGACTGCCGATATAAACCGCCTTCAAATTTCGGTAACCCGACACATCAAATGGTGAAGAAAATACCAGTGGAGCGCGAAACTCTAATTCCTCGATTCCAAAGACCAATCTCTACGAAGGATGACCAAACGGGCGATGAGATTTCCTACTCCATATCCCCCTGTTCACTCCGTTGGGAATCGCTCTCTCAGACTGAGAAAGCCGAACCCCTTGACGACAATCTGGAAACTCAGTTTCAGCCGGTGACCGATACTTCGGTCGCAAAAGATATTGAGATTTTTGACGTTAAGTTGCGGTCTTATTTCCTGAACCCTGCCAGCGAACAAATATTAACTAACCCTGACGAGAATTACGAAGCTATCAGGTACCTATAGGTAAACAAGGCTCTGGGCCAAAACGTTATCCCGTGCAGGGACTTGATGCATCTTCCCCAAAGAGTGGTTTCCTTCCTGGCTCCGATCTTCAATGCGGTTCTCCACACACTTCACATTCCCCAAACGCGGGAGGACGACCGTGTGATCTGTATTCTTAAACTGGGGAAAAATCCCGGCCTGCCCCTTCCTATCGACTCATTAGACTCGTGGACACGATTGTTAAACAATTTGAAATGATCCTCTTAACTTCGATCTTACATGTAGTAAGCGAAAGCGGACTGATGGGAGACGAAATGTTTGGGTTTACAAGTAGACCAAGATCAAGTCCTTGCAGCTGACACGTTTAATTGAAAGAATAACCAACAATTCTGTGGATAAGAAGCTCAACGGCGCAGTCTTCGTCGATGTGACCAAAGACATTGATACCGGCTGGATCGATTGACTCCTCTACAAGTAACGCTCTTCAACTTCCCATCTTAGATATTCCTTACAATCTCACCCTACCTCAAGGGTCGGACGTTCGA
>Ga0123357_10011570_pt1 | contig 11326 bp, 9 predicted proteins | sample TergutEmb28metaG_FD_89873 | JGI IMG/M metagenome (GOLD analysis project Ga0123357, IMG submission 89873) | Embiratermes neotenicus P4 segment gut microbial communities from Petit-Saut dam, French Guiana - Emb289 P4 | ecosystem: Host-associated > Arthropoda: Insects > Digestive system > Gut ...
CCCCCCCCCCCCCCGGTCTATCGCCGATGTTACAGGAAGAGTAGAGCTATACCTCTACTCCCCCTCTGAACGCTCATGGTTTGTTATAGAGTGACCTTTACCTTTACGTGTAAGTAGTGCCGAGATTAAGAACGCATGGAGCTGTACCTCCACTCTTCCACATTTATTTTTTACTTGATGCCTATTTAAGCAGAAACATAATTTCACAATTTTAATATAATTCAAAGGCGGAGAGCGACCTGCTTATTAAAATGAGCTAAGTAAGTGGACAGTGTTTATAGCAGCGCTGTTGAAGCTGCACTGTTGTACGCCGCAAGACATGAAATACATGTTTTGAATAGTAAACATCTGTGAGGAGTTGCTTGAAAATGATATAAGCATAAGACAATCAGCGAGAAGTGTTTTCCAGCAAAGAGTTATGGGGCAGATCAGGGTGGGAATAAATTATAATGGAAGTAAAAAAAATAGAAAAGTATTAGACATACACTAAGCAAGTGAAATGGGTGGAAGTAAGGGGGCGCATTGAACTGGAATCTTCAAAGAGACTGCAGCAGAGGAAAACCAAGAATATCGTGCCCGTGACCAGTCGAGAAGGGAGTTCTAAAATAGGGGCAAAATATGGTCAAAGTTAAAAAAAAAATGGCCGAGAATGGTGACCGAGAGCGACACGTTGTGGATGCTCTGTGCCGGTGATTCCCAACGTGTGAAACGTGGATCGCAAGGGATCCGTGACCAGCTCCCACGGGATCCGTGGATACATTTCTGTAGTGAATATTTTGAAGTTTATTGTATTAATTAAATGACTAAACTTTTCTTATAAAATAGTCGCGGAACCCCTTTTATTGTGATATGTTTATGTCGTATATTCGTTAGAATATCTAATTAAGAAACCCCTTGTATCCACGAAGCTAATTAGTTAAGGTCAAATCATGCAGTGCATTGTTACGTATACTGCTGGTATGTATGCGTAGCTAAAATCATTTATGAGGTATAAGTTTTTCATTTTGGATACCTATCATTCGGACACTCCATATTTACGCGAGCAAAAAAAGTTTAGGAAACGCTCCTCTATGCTGTTCCAAACAGGTCCCCCCCCCCCGTGGCGCTGCGGTCCAACGCGGGCCATGGCCTCCTCATTCTTGAGGTTTCTAGATCACACATAACGACGCATCACAGTCGGTAGCACTCCTCTGGAGAGTGATCAGTTCGTCGCAGAGACCTCTACCAGACAACACACAACACTTACAACAGACAAACATCCATGCCCCCGGTGGGATTCGAACCCACGATCTCAGCAGGCGAGCGGCCGCAGACTTACGCCTTAGACCGCGCGGCCACTGGGACCCGCGTTCCAGACAGTAGTATGCATAATTGTCATGACGACGATGGTGGTGGTACTGGTGGTGGCGGTGGGTGTCGTTACCGTCTGTTTTCATTTGCACACGCGTATCGAATTAATCACCAGAATTAAACCGCCCTAAAATTTATTTGGTTGTGAGTGTGAAGAGCTTTCACGTTTTCTGGAACGTTGCAGTATGTCGTTGGCGATGTGGTTCCGTACCCCACGACGCAGCGTTAACATCCCAGAACACATCGATCTTCATTGACACGGTCGTGACAGTATCAAATGTCGAACTGAAAACCTTGTAGCTGGATGATCTGAGAATGTCAGTCTACAGAATGCTGCGTTATGCTCAACACCTTGCCTTGCTCGCTTTGGGCTGTGTGCCGTACATCAACTGAACTCTCACGACTTACATATAAATCATGGGCGCACAAATTAAGGACACCAGATCATCCTGACTACTAAATCTTGTACGGTGGCACCTAGTTTATGTGGATCCACATTATGTGACGTCCTTCTTGTCACTTTTCTGGCGTCTAGAATTTTAAGATGGCTTCTGGATGTTTGGAAAATTTGTGTACCCGCGGTCTGAATAACACTTGTACCCCTGTCATGGAGTGTGCAGTCCTCGTTAAAAATTTCAGCCGATAACTTTTGTGACCGTTTAACATCGTCGGCTGGTACAGAATGTGCAGTCGTTGTGGCGGTGCGTCCCGCAGTTTCTTGTTGAATGAGGTATTTCTAACGTCATTATTAGATAACGGAACCACAGTATGACCGATCAATGAATGTGCCGTTATTTTCAATCGCGTTCGTAGTAGCGGAAGTTCCTCTTAATGCACTTCAGTAGCAGAACGAAACCAAGATTCCGGCAGAATAAAATTAAAAGTGAAAGGCACAGCTCTGTGAATTGATTTTCCGGAGAGCAGCACTGTTCAAGCAGAAAAGAAGTTTTTCCTTATAATTAAATGGTGCGCCTTGATGATGCATAGTGTAGTGGACTTACTGCAGTAATCATTCGTTCCCTTGCCCTTAATCAATCATTTTTAATAACACTGTGTTCTGGGATATGCAATTTGTTAGTTGGGAACTACCTGTCTGAAGGAACGTGCTATCTCTATCTTCATTTTTCACTTTTCTATCGTGGCGCTAACCACACCGAATCTGCTATGACTCACCAAGATGCCGCAAAGTCATGCCCATTTTATTGCTTTCGATAAATTGCGTAAAGTGACTATTGACTTCTTCGCGTCTTTCATTCTGTCCGTCCGTCCCTCCACATGGAACAACTCGGCTCCCACTGGACAGATTTTAATGGAATTTGATGTTTGAGTATTTTTTGAAAATCTGTTGAGAAAATACAAATTTTTGTTACAATCTGACATGTATAACAGGTACTTTATATGAAGACATATGTACACATATTTATGACAATATCTCCCTGAATTCTTCTTAAAATGAGAAGTGTTTTGGATAAGAGTTGCAGAAAAAATCAAAACACACGTTTTGTATACAGTAACTTTTTTCCCCCGAAAATCGTACCTTTTATGAGATAATTTGGAAAAATATAGTGGAGCCACACAGGTTATAATAGAATACGGCAAGGGTACATACACACACATTCACAATACGCACTACTTACTGCTTTTCGACGGCAAAAGTGGTTACGCGAACGCGCCTCAGTGTTCAAGTTATGCGTACAATGCCTGTCTGGTGTGTGCGTACTTGCATTTCGGCATGCTTCTCTGTTACTGTGTGAGTCGCACCGATTGCAGCTAAGTTTCTGTCTTCGAAGCAACTAAGACTAGATTCGAATAGTTTTTCAGCAGCCTTAGTGTATGTACTGCCGGATGCAGCTGCTTTATGTTCATCTGTAGGGAAATATCGTGGAAGACAAAGTAACACTACTTTGTAACGTAATTTTCACTCGTAATGTAGGATACCGATCCCGGTGGCCGTACAGTCTAAGATCTGCGGCAGTTCGATTTCTGGGATCGCGGGTTCGAATCCCACTTTTGGTATGAGTGTTCGTTATGTTTGTTGTGTATGGAGTGGCCTCTGTGCCGAGCAGATCACTCGTTCAGCTGAGTGGTACCGTGTGTGTGTAATGAGTGTAATCTACAAACCTCAACATTGAGGCGGCCTAGGTCCGTGTTCGACTTTGCGTCACAAAGAGAATTAAAAGGTTAGTTTCTTAGGTCACAGGCGCCCTCAGAATTCCAGTCTAACCATCTACCTCTGCAGGGATACCCTCGATGTAATCAAGAGGCCTGTGGTGCATGGGCGTTATTCATCTTGTTTGGATGTTGCATTACCACTCTATGGCTAGTTGGTTTGCACATTGTCGTATTCAGCATATTAAATCCGTTTTTGGTTGCAGTGGGGGACAGCTGCTGGCCATGTCACGGCGGATCATCCTTTGCAAAAACATGTGACTGTACCTGACGATTTTGAATGAAACAGGATTAAATATTACAGGCGCCAAATCCCTTCCTCCGCAGATCGGGTGGTGACTTCGGTAGGCAAATCCTGGTGAGTGTTCTGTGGCTTCCGTTCGCATCCCTCAGACCAAGGTTTAGACTAGGGATGTTGAGCGCTTTGTGAGATTTGAGATTCTTATGGTGGTGACTGTTAAATTGCAGCTCTGTGTGTTGTTAGACCGTGTAGCCTGGCACTGTTATACCCTTGAAATTTAACTCGCTCTTCTCCTTCGAAGCGTCGGTAAACTTTTACAGGTGGATAATAATCATCAGTCACAACTCTTTGTGTTTTGGATGCTTTAATGCTATATGTTTCGGCATAATAATCCATCCTCAGGCAAATGAGACACAAAAGAAATTATTACATAAGTTGCGTAATACTATTTTACGCCATACATGTGTATAGTTTATTTTCCAGCTTCACATACATATCAGAAAAGTGTATGATACACCGGAAAAAGGAGTCTGAAAAACTGTGTTATGTCCAATAAATATGATAAAGTAGGGAGTTTAAAAATACCATTCTTCTTCTTCGTGCTTCATCCTAATCCGAGAACTCTTCTCCTATGTTATCGTTTTTTTATCCGTGATCAGAGACCCTTTTCAGCAAGGGATGGCATCTGTATGGTACTGGAGCTGTATGGTATGACATCTGTATGTGTATGGGATCTGTATGGTGTGGCACCTGTGGTACGGAAGTTTTATGGTATGGTATCTGTGGTATGGGAGTTGTATGGTATGGCATCTGTGTGTATGGGATTTGTATGGTGTGGCATCTGTGGTATGGAAGTTTTATGGTATGGTATCTGTGGTATGGGAGTTGTATGGTATGGCATCTGTGTGTATGGGATCTGTATGGTGTGGCATCTGTGGTACGGAAGTTTTATGGTATGGTGTCTGTGGTATGGGAGCTGTATGGTATGACGTCTGTATGTGTACGGGATATGTATGGTGTGGCATTTGTATGGTATCGAGATGTATGCAATAATAATGAAGAGCTGGGTCACTCCTTGTTAAAAATGCTGCATCTTACAGAATATGATACTTTTACGTGCAAACATTACTTCTTCATGGAAGCTGGGAATTTAGTCTCAGAATTGTTAATGATTTGTGGTGTAGCTGGTGTGTCGAGGCTTACTCGCGAAGTTGGGAAGCGGAGAGAGGTACGAGGAAATCGACAGCTTGAGGGCGTGAAGTTGTGATTTGGATGGTTCTGCTTCATTGTCTATGCGAAACCAGCACTAATTTATCACTATGTTTAGTCTGTTCAATCAAGAATCCCTAGGTATACTACGTCCCGCGAATGTTTGTCAGTAATTTGGGATCTTGTTCCTGAGGTAAGCTTTGAGAACGTGGCTTTATGTCTGTATGCCGTTTATGAGAGGGAATGGCCTCATAGATAAGACCCTTCAATAATGCCAAAAATGTGATTTTTCAGGTTTGCATGGCCGGCGTTTACCCAGCTGATGGTCTTCTGGCTTTTTACAGCCTGTAGTGTAATGTGTTTACTCAGACGTTTCGAAGGAACATCGTTACAAACACATGATACACGGTGTAAATACCCATAAGGACATCCTTTAAAGCCATAAACTCATCGAACATTCCGCATACAGCTATCTTGAAGATTTCTCATGGGTTCCGATGTGGCCATAAAATAAATGTGACCAGACCAAAAATTTGGAGGACTAACGATATTGCATGGATGATCGTACTGGCATATTCGAGCCATCTCCAGTGCACTAGCTGTTCTGGACTCCTACATGCGTAGTCAACTGATAACGATGTAAGGAGCATAAGAAAATATGGTGTGTTACTTTTTCGTGTGGTTTTTCCACGTTGTGCCTCATATGAAGGCGTAATAATGTCTTGTGTACATGTTTAATATCCAATTAACGCTTTTGGCTTGCATGTTTGTTATTGCGAGCCAACGTTAAAAATGACGAACCGTTTTGGGCCACGGCGACTTAACCATATTTCCTCTAAACGGCCTATACTTTAGAACGAGCTCATGCCATTTATTTATTTATGCCTCGGTACCCATTTGAATAATATCCCCCATGATTAAATCTGATTATAACAAGACAGGCAATATACGTGAAACTTAACAAAGAGGCGGGTTCGTGCAACCATTGTTGCAGGGGAGAAGCAATGTGTTACATATTCTCAGCGCGTGTGTTTAGCCTTACGTATCCAGCATGCATTGCGCATCATCTGTAGCCTTTCCGGCTCTGCAGTATCTTTCCACATTATCTTATAAAAGGCACGATTTTCGAAGGAACGTTATTGACCATAAAATGTGTTTTGATTTTCTATACTACTTATTTCGGAAACATTGTTTGTTCTGAGAAGAACTGAGTGACATATGAGGAAATGTGTGTATTGGTCCTCGTGTAAAGTGCCCGTTATTCTTGTCAGATTTTAATGAAATTTCAATTTTCTTGACTGACTTTCGAAAAAATGCTCAAATATCAAATGTCATGAATATCCTTTCAGTGGGATCCGAGTTCAATGCGGAGAGACGGACGGACGGACGGACGGAGGGACAGACATGACGAAGCCCATAGTGGCTTTTCGCGATTTAGCAAACGCTCCTAGTAATTATATAACCCTGTGGGTGTAGTGACGGCATAATGACCTGCAGGACCGGCCTTACATTCCCGGCATGAGCTAGAGATTTTTTATCCACAGTATCGTCTCGGTTCTGGAGCCCACCCGCCCACCCGCCCGCCCGCCCGCACGCCCCCTGAACTGTGGGGGCTGTTTCACCTTGTGTAAAGCCAGCCCAGGGTTGAAGGTCACCACTCACCTATTTGTAGTGCCGGGTTCAAAAATGTGTGTGCATGTACTGTACCTGCACTTCCTACAAGCGTTATGAACAGCACATTAAGAACAGAAACTGTCTGTTGACTGTATGTTGACCGTATAACCTGCCATGAAAGCACAGAAGGGAAGGCGAGGTATAGCTGTAATCTTTCTTTAAACTCGGCGCTAGATGGGGTGGGTTAATGCCACTCTTCGGCTGCTTTACACCAGTAAAAGAGAAAAGAAACCCATCGTACAGGGGGCTGGATGGGCCCCAGGGCTGGTCTGGACGGGTTCGGAAAATCTCGCGCCCACCGACTTTCGATTCACGGACGAACCAACCCTTAATGAGTTGCTATACCGACGGAGCTATGCTGGCACGCTAAGAACGGGAACTATACGTCGTTTGTCATAACTTCAGTACAATTCAGACGAGGAATTATGCGCGATTGATCCGCACTGAAAGAGGGACAGAACAGTCAAATAACTTGCATTCCTTGTGGGTAGTTTATGTGTAAATAAATTTAGAAATAATAAATAGTACAAGTCTGCTTGCAGTGTTGTTTCTGTACTGGTGGCTGTGTGAGCGTCTAGGTTGTAGGCTATGTGCACTGGTGAGACGAAATATTGCAAGCAAAGCATTTTGAAATTGCCTGTTTCCCAGACTGCAGTTCGTTCCATTACGTGTGGACAGCAGGCAGCAGATGTCATAGTCTGCATGCACCGTATTCTCACGTTGTCAGATATTTGCTTCTTTGCCGGAAGTTTACTGTACTTGAACTGTTCCATGTTGCACGCTGTGTAATTGTGCAGACCTATATCTTTACATGCTTCCAGTAACTTTGCGACATCTTCGCCTGTTCATGAGTTTACAAACACGTTCTCTCTCTAGTCTAGCTGCATTCCGGATGGCTGAAGCTGGCAGGAGGGAGTGAAGTTAAAAGTTGAATCATTTCAAATGGTAGATTAAAACATGGCTGGTGGTAAACTGTCAAAGTCGCTGCCATCTTCTCCAGGGCAGTGTGCAGTGTCTTATTGCACTGTACCTGGGGTCTCCAACACGGGGCCCGCTAGTTCAGTTTGTACGGCCCGATCTTTTCCAGTTTCAGAATGCGGTTTGTCTGAGTGTTCATTTTTTAAAGTTTAAAGTAACTTCTGTAAACCCTAGAAATGTTTGCTCTCCCTCGATAGTAGTATATAACGTATGCCAGCAAGGAGGTAACAGTGCAGTAAAGCTTTAAATTTAATGACTGTAATACACTTTGATTTTGTTATGAAAAGTGTATTCTGTTTTAAAGGCGTGTGTCAATTTGGTAAAAGTACATTCCGAAGATTCAGGTCTACTGATATGTGACGCCGTGTGGTGGGTTGAATGTAATGCTAACTTACCGCGCTGTTACGTTTCTTGGACTGCTGGAGCCTAAATACAGAGGTACCACGATCCTTCGAAACATCGGGAAAGACCCAAAAGACACGGCGTCACATCCCAGTTAACTGGCATTTACAGCAACACCGCTATGAGATGCTCATATCTCGCATACAATACCTGCCTTCTCTATTGTTTTACATGACGTGCGGCGTTCGATTTGACCCTTGCACTATAGCCTACCGTTTATACCTCATTTGCACGGAATAGAGCCCACATAATGTGGAACTGTATATGTCCGGACCCCTGTAATGGCTCTATTTTGAAGTTGTTGCTCGAATTAGTGTTGATCTGTGTATAGTCTACAGTAATACTTCATTTGCATCGATATGAAAACAAACTGTATTACATTCCTCTAAAATGCTTAGCCGATCTGAACAGGGTTGCATGTTTATGGCATAATGGATCTCAGTTTAAGGGTGTGTTCTGGCCCTTGTCCTTTGTCTGTTGTTGGGATTATGCTTGTGAACCTGCTGAGACTGCTTTTGTAGGTGTCTTCAGGTAATGAACAAGGAGGGAGATGAAACGTAGTCATAATCAGATACTCCACACGGTGTACAATGCCCAGGGAGCAGTCTCGCGTCATGACATAAGACCGTTCTGACACGTCTTCACAACTACGTAATCTATCGCCTTGTAAGATATTCGAGTGTAACTTTTGGATATACCGGTAATACGAAGGGAACGAAGTCAGGAATTTTTTTTTATTGTAACATTATTATTGATCACCATATGTACCTTGAAATGTCGAATTTTTCATTGACTTAATCCTTCCGGCCGCACTTTGGCCCTGGGTCAACCTCTAACAGACTTGAGTACCAGGAGTACTTCCTGGGGGGTAAAGGCGGCCAGTGCGTAGGGCTGACAACCTTATCACTTTCATGTGCCGATTTTCTGGAAACCTGGGGGCCTCAGCCTCCTGGAACCCTCAGGGCTTGTCGTGGCCTGCACAGGGATTGCTTTGCCTTTACATTTAAATGTCAATGGGAGGTTCTTGCATACAACTGCGTCCATTGCGCATAACCTTAATAACTGAAAACTTCTATCTATCTTGAGGCCTAGACCAGGAAAAGAATGCGCGAAACGGCACTGCTGTCTAGGAATTCGTTCTCGGCAGCGTGACGCACTAAAATCACGGCTAATGCGGACCATCCACTGCGTCCGTCTTCTGCTGCTATCTGTAATACTGGCCAACACATAACGAATGAAGGGCAAGCAGCAATCTTCTATATAAATGGATGGATTTGCCAGCTAACGCCATATTAACAGAGTTCTTTTTGAGAAGCTAATAGTTTCTCAGAAAATCTGGAAATTATTCACGTTTTATAGAATCCAAATGTTCATTTGATATCCACAAGATGTGGTTCCTATTCAGAGCCAAATGAATCCATTCTACTCCCCATGTGTTCGTGTAAGATCCAAGGTGTACTCAGTAATTGATTGTGCAGACTGTACGAAGGGCAGTGGCACGAATATATACCGCACAGCGCGTGCTAATCGGTTGGCTTGCGCGAAACTGCAGGTGATTCTTATCCATTGAAGACGAAGTAGTTTGAGGGGACCCTCCCCCCTTACAGGATTAGATTTCTTGCGTGCCTTCACCGCTCCCACCACCACTAGCCCGCTGCACCAACTATCGCTATATTTCAAAATATAATACCTTCCCTTCTTTGTCCATAACTCAGCTCGCTACTTCCCCGGCATTCCCCACCCCACTGCATTTTGTCTATCTAGTACATATCATTTATCCTTTCCGTTCATGACGTTTATCCAACTTTTTTTTTTTTTTTTCAACTTGGGCGGCACGTAAAGAGTAAGTTCTATGGCAGTGTGCTTTCAGCAGCTCGCCGGCCCGTTTCCTGTCATCCTGTCCAAGCTCCTCACTTCCCGTTTTCATCGTTTCCCAGACACACACGAGTACTGCGAAAGCTTGATCCTTATTTCGGTACATGTGTATGGCTTTACCTTTAGCATGTAACTTCCATTGTTCGTGTAATTGCGACGTCACTTACATATCTTATGTAGCGTATGGTGCAGTGCCGTGTCTGTCGCGGTGCAGTGATTATGTCCTTATCCGGTATGTCCTGTGTCCGACAGTGCACGGAAACAGGTGGAGTTTTGTTATGTTCTTCTCAGGCCCTCCAGTCATATCGCGGAATAATTAGGCTCCGTTCTTGTTCGTCCTACTGCTCTTTCCCAGTTTGTTTCTAGATTCTAGTCAGGGAAAGTGACAGGGCCCCTCAATAAGGAATAAATAAATATAGATAAAATTACAAGAGCCATAAATGAATTTCATAACTTTTATGATGTATCCTGCATAAAGATATGTTTGAAGGAGAAATTAATATTAAAGTCATGGAGTTGCTAAATGGAGCATGTTAAGTATATACATACAATTACATTAATTGCAAATAAATGTTAATAACTTTTATGATATAGTTATAAATCAAGAGCACGTTAATATCAAAATTCAGTGGTCTTTGTCATTTCGAATACAACGCATGTAGAAAGCATGTTTACCGACAATTCAGGGACTGTTTTGTCACCGGTGCAGTGCACCAGAAAGGGAACGCAGTTGTCGGCAGTGTTGTGACGTCAGTTACGATCGCGATCGGCTCTCTGCTTTTGGGATTCGGAAATGGGTCATGCCTGTGGACTCTGATCATTGCCCTGGCACTTGTTATGGTGTCGTGACACATGAATAATGTAATTCGATTCTGTGTAGCGTGGCGTCTCTGTTTTGAGTTCTGTCGTCGAACTCTTATAAGAGATGCTCCCGGGTAATCTGTTCCTTCTCATTCAAGTGACTTGACTCCAACAACGCTGAACGTTGTGTGATATGACGACGTGCAGTTTGGTAGTGATGTATCATAATTTCGGAGGAACCTTTTGCATCTGTCTTAAAGATGTAGGCACCAGGTTTCTCAGAAACGGTGGCTCCTGTCTACCGAACTACACAACGTCAAGTCCCATTAAGCCATAATCTGAATATTCACTGTCGTGAGACCGTCTAATCTGATATGGGACTGTAAATGATTGAAAGTAAATTGTGGCAGGAACCGTCTGACCTCCGAGCCACAAACCTTTTCATATGAAAGTTTATAAACGCTTTTCTAATACCTTGATCGTACTAAAATTTATTTTCCTGCCTCGGTCATTCTCCGGTAATCTTGAAGCTTTTTAAAAGCGTTTCTATGTACCTATTCCAGCGCCCCCTCTTCCCCCTCCCCCCACCCCCCCTCCCACCCCCTTCTTGCTCATACTTGAGCGGGA
>Ga0123357_10011572_pt1 | contig 11326 bp, 7 predicted proteins | sample TergutEmb28metaG_FD_89873 | JGI IMG/M metagenome (GOLD analysis project Ga0123357, IMG submission 89873) | Embiratermes neotenicus P4 segment gut microbial communities from Petit-Saut dam, French Guiana - Emb289 P4 | ecosystem: Host-associated > Arthropoda: Insects > Digestive system > Gut ...
CCAAGCGCCACCTTCCCCCCAAAGAAAGTGTGTTGTGGTGTTTGTTTTTTTGGGGTTGGGGGGGTGGGGAAAAAGTTTTTTTCGGGGGGGGGGTGTTTTCTCCTTTTCCTTTTTTTTTTTTTTTGGGGGGGGGGGGGGGGGGGGGTTGTTAGCAACGTGAATCACAGCCGGTAACAGTGGAAATCAACGCATACTGCACAGAGAACCCTGCAACAATGGTTAACTGTGGTAACCTACCAATCAAGTTAGGAAGGAACGAACGACCAAGCTCATTTATTTGTGTATAATATAATACGATATGTGTCTCTGTCTAAACCTGCTCATCGTAATTGCTGTACGTGTTACGTGTGACAGCCTGTGGGTTGCGCCCCCATAGTTTGTTAATTACCTCAGTAGTGTTTAGGAAGTATGACAGACTTTCTGCGAAGAGCAGAGCACGATCGCAGCATTCTGCATTCATATTACCTTTAATAATTTCTCTTTCTGCATTACGCATACATTGTTATGCAGTGACCAGGTCATTAGCCTCAGAACAAAACAATAGCCGATACATCGTTCTTTCTCACGCACCCCAATCCGCTGTTCTGCGTAACAGATCATTTGAAGATGGAGCATATGACATGAGTCACCGTCATGATGTGTACTGTTCGTCTTATTAGAGTGAGTGTTCGGGCCATTTTGCATTTTGTACACTTTGTTGTTACCAGATACGTACAGGATGGCATTTACGAGAACGCTGCATTGTAAGCACTTGAGGGTGACTCAGTTTAAACTTCGGTGTTGAGAAGTGAATCAGCGTTCAATATACATATTTTGAAGAAAACTACGTATTGAGGAGTTTCATAAGCAGTACTCATCTTGGGACATTATTAGATGCATCATATTTAGTGACAATGAGATGGGAGGCGTATGTAGCTCGCAAATGAGTGATGCAGCAGTGCATTCATTGTTACGGTCGGATACATGGGTACATAAATCTCGGTCTCAAGGTCGCCGTGGCGACTAAATTTTCTTTTGCAATGGCGCTTAGCGTTTTTGAGGTGGCTTCTAGATTTTTGGAAAATTTGTGCACGCCTGGTCTTAGACCAGTTTGAAGACGTTGGCTTGGATCAGAGGCTGATACTAAAATTGATCGTGAAGAAATACGTAGGTGGGAGGATGTGGTTAACTTCTCAAGGAGTCTGCTTCATGGCGTTACGTTTTGCACGCGTCATCGCTTATTTGACGCAAGTTGTCGCAGCAGGAATGGAATTTGAAGGCTTCCACGATAACAGGGTCACAAATGAAAGAAGCTTTTCGCGAATATCTGAGTGAAATGTTAAATAAAATTAGAAGCAAATGCAATTCCTATCACCGAATGTCTTGTGTGAGAATATAGCAGTCTGTTCGTAAGTTACGTCACGCAGCACTGAATTTCCTGCTTCTGCACATCAGTATGCTTCTCATTTGTACATGCTTCCCCATCTATTGAGCTGGGGAAGAATCGGACAGCTGCAGTAGTTGCGTTACTTCTCGACAGATGGTGAAGCAGTGCTGTGGAGAGCTACTGACATTCGCTGTAATGGATCAATAAAAAAAACCGTCTGCGGAACCGCAGATTCACGTTCGAAAGCAGGATTGTCGTCAGCAGTCTTACCAGGGGCTTACCAATTCCAGAAGAACGTATTTCGAGTCTGATAACATAGTTATGAAGAAAATATTTATAACTAACTGTAAGCAGTAAAAAGTAACTGCAGGCCGCTGAAAACTGCGTAGTAAGATCCGACAGTGAGACGAGCAGATGACGAAGTATGGAGGCGTCTGCTGAGGGGGGCCAGGACCCGGAAGGGTTTGTAGCGCTATAGGTGGAATGGAATGAATGGAGATCTGACGGTTCACTTCACGATGTATTATTTGGCTGAGCAAGTGATTTAGGAAGAGGTGGTTGAAGTGTGTAGCATTCATGGGGAAGATCAGAAATGCATACGACATTGTCTAATAGTCAAGGAAACGATTGTGTTTAGGAGACCGTCGTTGTTAACATGGATTTCAGATTAATAAGGTGTTGAATTCGAGGCTGGGCATAGGATCCACGTGTGATTTTTGTGAAAACAGTAACGAACAGTCGGGTGTTATAAAATCGGGGAATTGCTTGACCAGGTGATCTAGTGTCGGATTTTCAAGCTGGGGCCTTTACCGTGGAATTAGTGTTATTTGATGAAATGTCACTTCACTTTCAAGGGTTTATTTCAGTGCAGAATAAACCCAGGACATGGGCATTTCTGTCTGGTGATAAATACGTTTCTGCTTAAGGATATGCATATGTTTAATTGGGTTCACACTGGTCTAGCGTTACGAAGTCGAAGTTTTCGTACTCGTGTTTACCTTGTGTGAAAGCAGGCGTACTGTGCCGAGAACACACGATGTATGAAGAACATTTACATACGTCAGTACCCGATGGGTATCAGCAACAGGTGTGACTGACTTCGTTTTACAAGACGCTCAGCAGAACGATTCATTTTTAGGAAGGACAGTAACAGACCCCGATAGAGAACCTTTCTCCGAAACGTAATTTCTTTGCATGCGATCTTTATGGAAGCCATCCCGTTGTTGCTATTAAACAAACCACATTTATTGACTCTAACACAACGCAAGTTTATTTAATCAATCGAAATTGCCCGCACATGTATGCTGCATGTATCGGCCTGTACTTGGGCCATCCCCAGACATGTCAATACAAGAATATATAAAGAATATATAATAAAGTTAATTATGTACGTCAGCACTACTTTTTTTTATTAAAACATAAGGCTACATGTTTCGACCCATCAGCCGGTCATCTTCAGGTCTGCATAGCAGACTAAGTCATTGGTGCAGTGTGCATATTGGGATCCCAATGTGCACACAGCACCAATGACTTACTGTAGGCCTGAAGATGGCCGACTGATGGGTCGAAACATGTAGCCTATGTTTTAATAAAAAAAGGTAGTGCTGACGTACATAATTAACTTTATTATATATTTATTCTAGCACTTCGTGATGCCTTCTTTCAAGTTCGTATGTAAGAAAGATACAATAGAAGGCTAAGGGTCTTGTGTTGACATGCCTGAAGATGGTATCAATACAGACCGAAACATGCAACACACATGTGAAGGCAATTTAAATTGATTAAGTGAGCTTGTGTCAGACTGAACAGATGTTGTTTGTTCTTCGTACGCATTTTAATCACATAATGGACCAAGTCCAACGGGAGTGTCGTAGTGATAACATATCTTAGCCTGTGTTATTTGCTTCGTGTGTGAAATAAAAAGAGGAAACGGAACAATCAATCACAAGTGTACTGCCGCTGTTCCTCTCCTTATCTTTATATCATAACGGGCGAACCAGATGTGGAAATACGTCAAACAAGGCGAATTTATTTTCGCTCTGATCGTTACTCCGGAGTAAAGCCGTGGCCTTGACATCGTGGGTGGGGTTTATCCCCGGGCGAATCTTGAAGAGGAAACATGTGTGTCCTGTCATCGACGTAGCGCACTTGCCGCTGGTCGCTGTTTGTTAGGCGTTTAGTTTATAACAAGCCTGAAGTTGAGTTTGTGAACATCTCTAACCAGAACATAACAGAACATTTGTCTCGCAAAACAGAATAATACAGCAATCTGTTCAGTCCGTAGCACAACATATATTTGTAATCAATATTAAAAACTTGGCGACATTTTTCGGTTCACTGAACCATCCTCAGGCTAATTTACAAAACAGTACTGGTACATTCAGCGAGTGCGCAGAACATTTGTTTCGCAAAACAGAATTATACAGTAATTTACTGAGTCAGTAACTCAACATATATTTGTAATCAGTATTAAAAACTTGGCCACATGTTTCGGCTTATTGAACCGTCATCGGGCCAATTGACAAAACACAGCATTGATACATTCAGCGAGTGCGCGCACACGTGCAGGTACTGTGTTTTGTCAATTGGCCTGAGGATGGTTCAGTGAACCGAGACATGTCGCCAAGTTTTTAATTTTGATTACAAATATATGTTGTGTTATTGACTGAATAAATTACTGTGTTGTTATAAAACACAACGAGATGGCTCCTATAAAAAAAAAAAACTAACTGGCTGTCACAAGACACGACTTCATTTCAGCCCAGTGCATTTTTAACTTTAAACGGCCTTTACTGGTTATAACCGTCTAACGGTCTGACTTTTCCTTGCGAAACTACTGCCAAGGTTACATTCATAATTCTGAGTAACCAAAATTACATACCGTTCGGGGTGATGGACAGGTAATGAGATACGAAGGCGATCCACTTCTAAGGAGGAAGGTAATGTAGAAAGGTAAGTTGCCTATCTAGACGCCGTGAAAGCATATTGGGAGGTGGAAGTACACTACTACTACTACTACTACTCCTCCTACTACGGCATGATAGCCAAATTTCAGGCCCTAGCCTCAAGTGGAGGTACAGCTCCATTCATTGTTAACGTTGGCACTTAATGAAGGTGGATGGTCAGCTACATGCAGCGCCCTTAGTGTCCATTGTGTAGGAGGCTGTTGGGCCCCAGAGTCGGTTTGCATGCTCTGGAGAAGATCTAAAAATTTCTTGCTCGTCTGGGAATCATTCCGCGATACGTCGGTTGTTCAGCCCGTACTACACTGACTACGCCATCCCGGCCGAGGTCCGACGAATAGGGTAGCAAAAATGCAGCGGGTCCCTTTGCGATTGCTGCCGTTTGTGTGCCGAAACTGTTGTCCACAAACTGGCAGCAGGACAGATCTTTAGGTAATTGTTCAGGTTCTTGTCCTTGTTTTGTCATGTGTGTTCCTTGCGTTTTTTTTTATTTGTAACACTTTTAAGCTTTAGGAGGCACTGCGCTGTAAGCCGGAAGGTCGCGGGTTCGATTCCCGATGGTGTCAGTGGTATTCTTCACTGACATAATCTGGCGCTGGGATCGACTCAGCCTCTAACAGAAATGAGTACCAGGAATATTTCCTGGGTGGTAATGGCGGCCGGTGCTGACAACCCTGCCATCTGCTTGTGCTGATTGTCTTGAAATATGGGAGTCGCAGCCTCCTGGAACCCCATGGGGCTGTCCAGGCCTGTACAGGGATTGCTTCACTCTTCGTTTTAAGCTTGACGTTTAGGTGAACAGTATTTAGAAACTAGGTTGCTGCCTCACACAAAACACTGCATCTTCGATACAACTGGTGATTGCTGTTTAGGGAGATTATCTCAAAAGTCGTCAGAATCTCACGAAACACATAAATAGCCCGTGTGGGGGGAAAATGAGAGATATTTCGAATACTAAAAGGCCGGACGATAAAGGTTAAGTCGGTGGTATTTATAATTACCACTGTGTTTCAAGCCTGGTGTTGCAGGCGGTCTGGAGCGAATGGGACGATCGTTGTGTGTTGTAGTCTCGCTCCCAGACTGGTAGCTGTGTATGATGATTGATACAGTTTCACGGTACTGATTACCAGGCTGCAACGGAGGTTTACTCCCACAATACCATGTACTGCATAATCACGTAGGGAGAACACTGTGTGGACGTCAGCGAGCATGCAGACCGGGTAATTGGGCGGCACCTTGAGATTATGTAACCACGCACGTGTTGCTGCCTCGTTCTTTAAATCGTGTTTCCAATCTCGTGAAACAAGGAACACAGCTCACGAATCCCTTTTGTCCGCCTGCATATTGATATTCCAAAACGAATGGTTCAGGTTTGATTAACATTTTGGAGCGCAAACTGCATGTGGCAGACGTTAAAAAAAAATCAGTTCCTACGTCACAGTGAAGACTACTGGTGTGCATTTTATGAAGCAGCCACGTAATGCTGTTTAGCGACATAATCGCTGTTTGTTGTAACGTACACTAAACAAATACTGTGTGTTGTGAGTGTGAGAGTGTGTGTGCGCGCGCGCGCGCGCATAATGCTGAATGTCTCTAATGTTGAGGCAGGCGCAGCAGCAGGTACTGTACCAGAGTATAGGGAGAGTTTGTTTCGTAGCTCATGAAACCTTTTCAGGATGGTACATTGCGAAGGATACGCGTACGGAAATAACACAGCAAACTTATGTTTTTCTTCCTCGTTTCCTTGTGCGTCTTTCTTTTCAAAAACTTCTCTCCTCCGCTTCGTCCTCCTTCCTGTGTACCTCTTTTCTTCCCCTTCTCTTCTTAAAATGTTAACATTCTGTTCTGTCTTCCGCCTCCTATCCTGTGTCCTTTTCTTCCCTCCATCTCGTTTTTGGGGTTTCTCTAGTCTTTTTATTTTCCGTCCCCTGTAATCATCATGGGCTCAGTCGATATATTGATTAAGCTTCGGGCTCTAAAGAATTGGGGTTCAATTTCAGGCGGGGCCAGAGATTGTTCCCTTCTCCAAATCGTCCATGCCGGCTGTAGGGCCCCACCCAGCTTCGTATGTGGTGAGGAGCGGGGACTCTTCCCGCAGGGGTAAAGCTGCCGGGGCATAAAGGTAACTGCGTTCAACTGCAAGTCCACTGGCCCATACATCGTTGTGGTGTGGTGCATAATTTATTATTTAATTAATGTATTTTATATAATATTTTTAACAACCCTCACAGTGGCTCAAACTCCGTTTTCCTTGATTGTATTACTAAGTCTTACAGACATGCAAAGTTTACCGACGTATTTCATATCTAGTTGTACCCGTGGGGTTATGGCACTGTGTTCGTTTGTAGGAAGGATCGCTGACGGCTCCACCCAAGTCTGTGACCGGCATGGCAACGCTGCTTTAATTTCAGTGTAAATTGGTGCCGTGCAGGCAAGAGCGTTCTAAAGTGCCCTCTGGCAAAGGAACCCGATACCCTTTCGATATGCCCCACAGGTGAAGTGGGCACAGTGACGGCGAAAATAAGAATTCCGGTTCCTGGCGAGAAACGAACCCAGACTGTCCTTCCCGTTGCTAGTGGTTCCACTGGCGAAGTTGTTCCGTGTGATGTATATATTTCCAGGAACAGTCTCAATAAGTGCTTCCATTTCGTCGCTGTTCCTTCCAGATTGCTCCGTGGCAAGCAAATTTCTGCTCGAATACTACATTGCTAGCCCACCGCCATGTTCCTGCATATCCGTGCCACTTTCAGTGATCATATTTCGATACGAATTTTTATAAAGCTCTGAATTCAACGATCCCCTCGTATTTGTGCTACGTATGGTTTCCGCTTTGTCTTGCTGTTTAGCGAACCGCTTCCGTTGACACTTTTCATTTTACCTATTTGTGATCCGCTTGTTTGTATGTGTAAACATACCTGTGATTACGAAACACGTAAAGAGTAAGAATAGGCGATCAATCACAACTCAGCATTGAGTTGTGATTGATCGCCTTTTCTTACTACGTATACACATTTTGTTGCCAGGCCTATGGAAACGGTAGTGGCATGTTTGAATAATAATGATATAAACACGCGGGACAGTCGTGACCTATCTCAACTCTTTCCGTGTTACAAAGGAGATAACTCGCTCACAAACACTCGTTCTTCTTGTCTTAATTTATTTGCTTAAGACCAGTGAAAGTAACGTTTTCCGCAGTCTATTACCAGACGTAACCTCTTCAGTAAAATAAGTCGTTACCATCGAAACATAGTAACTGAAGAAGTCTGACGTTCATAGGGCCTTGCGTCGTAATATATTTCTATAGTAAAACCAACTAGATGCGTCAGTGTCTCAATTTTATTTTATTGGAGTAACATTCTACATGTTTCGGACGGTCTTTCCACCCATCATCAGGAATTCAAAACTGGACATACTGCAACATGCATATGTCAAACAGATACTGCTGACTGCTTGCTAGCGGGAACGAGATGGAACTGCAGTTCCATCTCGTTGCTAGTTGCCCGCAAGCAGTCAGCAGTATCTCCAGTATGTCCAGTTTTGAATTCCTGATGATGGGTGGAAAGACCGTCCGAAACATGTAGAGTGTTATGCCAATAAAATGAATTTAAGACACTGACGCATCTAGTTGGTTTTACTATAGAAATAACTGAAGAATGTTTCTTTACATTAGCACCGGGAGGAATAGGGTAGGTAAATGCTTGTGCTTCTGAAGAACTGAAGTACACGAAAACGTTAGGAATTCGTTCTTCTGGGATGTTACGCTGCGTAACATCCCAGAAAAACCAAGGCCCCCATCTACACGGTGGATGCCTGAAATCTCGAATTGCGGTTTGTCTCACCGTCAATTCAGCTGCTTAGACCAGCACGTGTTCGATGAACATGTTCAGTTGCCAGTTACTTTGTAATATCTCGGAAGCAATTTTCCCATTAGTGCAATGTGGTTGCGTCCAAAGAGAGTAAGCAGTGCCCAAGAGACGGGGCAGCCCATTGTTCTGTTCTTGTGTGCTGGCGTGGTGCAGTGCAGCACGGACGGAGACCTTCGTTACGCCACGACCTTGTGACTGTCGCTTAATTTCTGTAGCTCCAGCTTTAATTGGACAGCTGCACTTTTACAGTCTGGGCAGGTCCCGTGTTCGAGCGCATTCCGCACCCATGGATTCAGTGTTTCTTCGTGTTTACTGTTTCTTGTCAGAGACAGAGACATGTCTTCTGTCCCGTGGATTGGATGAAGTTTAAACCATTGCTTCGTTAGCTTTGCTAATTTAACGAACAACGCTGAGCAGAGTGCTTCTTCGGAAAATGATTGTCGCCAATCTGGTCAACAAATACCCTCTTATTTCCTGAACCGTATGATTCGTTACGTTACTAAGATTGCAGTTGGTTGGATGTGACGCCATGTAATTTGACTACTATTGTTTTGCAAAAAACCTGCTGCCTCCATCTTCAGGGTGCAGGAGGCGCTGTTGAGAAAGATTTATTTAAAAAATTCGTTGACATGGTGTACATTTAACGAAGACAAAGAAATTTTGAAATATTTTTTTGTGAATCCAAACTAATGTTTGTATCTACCTTGTAACAGTGGATTTGTATGTACGTACTTAAAAACGGATGCAGGACACTTTACATTCTGTTGTGTGCGGGCGTGCGTGCGTGCGTGCGTGCGGGCGTGTTTGTGTTTCTTTTAGAAATTAGTTGTGAATAGAAGCAAGATACATGAACAGTAACTTTGACTGGGACATCCTTTGCCTTAAGAGTTTTATAGGGGGTATTCTTTATATTGACCAACAAATGCTGTTAATAGAATACATGAAAATACACATAATAAAACACAACTCGCGATACTTTATTATTTTATTAAGCACATTTATTAGTTTTTGTATTGAATATACGAAAATACACGGTATGAGTAACGTAAAATTTATAGAGTATCTCCAAATGGCAGCAACGCAGAGCTACCGAATGTGTGTGGCCCTTGGTCAGCTGGATAGCTCCAGTAATGCAGTTTAACAAACATAATACGTTAGGTCTACAGAACGTAATATGGCAACTTTAGTAGCAGAGAAATTGTTTACAAACTGTAACTCATCACCCTGAAGACAGCACCCAGTAAACCAATATTTTTGTGTGTTTTATCGAGCTCAATAAGTCCTACTACCTCGTCATCCAGCCGAACTTTTACCGTAAACCCCCCCGTGGCGCTGCGGCCCAACGCGGGCCATGGCCTCCTCATTCTTGAGGTTTCTAGATCACACACAACGACGCACCACAGTCGGTAGGACTTCTCTGGACGCGTGATCAGTGCGTCGCAGAGACCTCTACCTGACAACACACAACACTCACAACAGACATCCATGCCCCCGGTGGGATTCGAACCCAAATCTCAGCAGGCGAGCGGCCGTAGCGTACGCCTTAGACCGCGCGGCCACTGAGACCGGCTTTACCGTAAGTTACTTTTTGTAAATAACGGTGTTCTAGTGAAATCATCCCCCCCACCGCCCTTTTCGATATATGTATACACGGTTGCCGCTCCCAGGTGAGTCCTTTAACGAATTATATGGCCCTCCTGTGGGTTGAAGTTGGCCAGCCCTGCTATAAAGTGAAAACGTGACTGTAGGTGTTCTGGCTGTGCGTGTTCAGTGCAATCACTATGTTAGGGTGTCCTTAGGGGACAGCCTTGTGTAAGAGTGAACTGGAGTGAAGTAAGTGCCATCTAACCAAGAATGGTGTTCGCAACCGCAACGGTTTCCCGTTATAAAGTCAACTAGCTTCATGCTGTTGAATTACATTTCTACTGCCATAACGCACTTAACTCTTAATATATCATATTTATATAATTACGTTACAGTTTTCTCCGACACGTTTCGGTATTTGATGTCAAGCGTACCTTTAAAATGAGGAGCATCCTACATATAAACGTAGCATTGAGGAGTCTTCGCGTAACAATTGATGCCGTAAGAAAGCAGTGAGTATTACACATTCTGTGTGTCTGTTGCCTTCTTGACCCAACATGCAAAGCACATGCGCTGTATTATGTAGTCTCCTGTGGGTTGTACGGCTGTACCATAATATTCCACATCATCTCATAAACGGCACGATTTTCCGGAAAGTTTACTGAATGTAAAATGCGTGTTTTGATCATCTCTCCAACTTTTTCCTGAAACATTTTTGATTCTAATAATAATTCAGCGAGATAAAAAAAAAAAAGTAATCGGCTTCGGTGGTCTAGGGGTAGCGTGCTGGCCTTTAGTACCCAAGTTTGCGGGTTCAAACCCGACCGAAGCCGTCGGTCCCATGTCGTAGATTTGCGGCACGTAAAAGATCCCTAAATTTACGTGGAAGTCGGAATTCAGGCAAAATTACTACCGGACATCTTTCTCGCCCTTTCCTTTCGCTGCTAGGATCTCTCGCGTCGTTGCGGACGGAGGCACCTGGCGGCTAAAGTGGGAACGTCTAAAGGCGGGGGAAATCAATTGCAAACTACCCCCAAGAACTTGCCCAGGATGCGGTGTGCCAGAGCCATACCGGTCACATGACTGGGCTCTGGTTCCTGCCAAGCCCGGCGTTCAAGGCTGAATACTAATGAATGAATGAAAAAAGGTAAAGGTAAAGTGATCCCGTTACATGCCCGGTGTGGCCCAGAGGGTGGGTAGAGGTATACCTCTACTTTTCCATGACCGCGGCGCTAGAAGGGGGTGAGTGGTCAGCAGCACGCCCCGGCCGCACTTTACCTCCGGGAAAGACCCGGTACCCATTTTACAGGAGACTGGGTGGGCCCCACGAACGGTCTGGACGGGCGGAAAATGTCGTCCCCGCCGGGATTCGATCCCAGACCGTCCACCCGTAGTCAGTCGCTATACCGAATGAGCTACCCGGCCCACAATTCAGCGAGATATTGTCATAAATGTACAGACGTCTTATTATTATTATTATTATTATTATTATTATTTACTGCAATTGAGTTTTCACTCGGTGGCAGTAGTCCTTTCGCTAGTAACAA
>Ga0123357_10011573_pt1 | contig 11325 bp, 7 predicted proteins | sample TergutEmb28metaG_FD_89873 | JGI IMG/M metagenome (GOLD analysis project Ga0123357, IMG submission 89873) | Embiratermes neotenicus P4 segment gut microbial communities from Petit-Saut dam, French Guiana - Emb289 P4 | ecosystem: Host-associated > Arthropoda: Insects > Digestive system > Gut ...
CCAACAGAGCATACGGGCATAACATGAAAGCATGCCACCACACCACCGAAAATAGAAAAATAGCATCTTCATTATAAGAATTTTAATACTCCCTGAGGATGGTCAAAAGGAATGACCGAAATATATAGGAGTTATAACAAATTTTAAACAAAGTGATATGTTTTAAAGTATTCTATGTAAATAAATATTTTAAAAGCATATAACAGTGCAAGTAGTTGGTCCAAATTTCCAACCAATTCTCTAGTCTATTCCTTGGAAATTGCCCTTTACAAGACGTTCGGCGAAGGTGTGTGGAAATTCGTAACTCTGCTTCACCAAGCATCAAATGCCGATACGACCCTACCATTCGACTCCACTACACTCATCCACCTTCTGAGAATAACTGCAGCTTGCGCCACTTCGGATTGCCATGAATTTTTGTGTGTCAGTAGCACCCACTTCCAGTTTCTGTTTGAGGATATGCAACGGCCTGCGACGCCTCATCGGTAACACCAGATAAGTATTCTAACTACCTTTCACGTGCGAAATAGTTCTACACTTATCTACAATACTCCGTGGCACAGAAAAGTTGTGATTTTCACTGCGGAATTGTACAAGAAAAACCTTTGTTCCATTGCCACGTGGTCTTGCTAGTTCTGAAACCAAAAGGTCGACAAGAACCATTCTGCGTGTTCTGTGACAATAGGGGCCACTGGGATCAAGACTGCAAAGAAGTTACCGATATCAGGGATCGGACGGAACTTGCATCCCGCTGTTTTCTGTGCCTGAACCTCGATCACTCCCTCAATATCTGTAGTAAAAAAGGAAAGTTTATTGTTCGAAGTGCAGAAAATCCCATCAGCACTCCATTTGCAATGCGGATCAGCCAGTATCCACTTCCGTGAATCAAACTGACACTCAGTCGCGTGACTTTACTCACCTACAGACTGCCCGCATTTGTATTACGGGTCCGACAGGACTTAAGAAGCTCATACGCTGCCTCTTGGATTCAGGCAGTCAATCTAGTTTCATTCATACTTCCTTAGTAGATCAACTCCAGTTACCAGTTTTCGACAAACGAGATGTGATTATCACACCCTTCGAATCCACTGCCCCCACTCTTCACTCACGCCAGCTCGTGCAATTCACCCATCAAGAAATAGGGACTAAAACTACTCTAACCGTCACGGCCTTCGAAAGCGCACACACATACTCTCCACACCCGACCATTCCCCACGATGTAAGTGCCCTACGCTGCACAGGGAACTTACGTCTAGCTGATCCTAACGACACTTTCCAGACCTCCCACAGAGGTTTTGATAGGAGGCTACCATTACTGGAAATTGATTAAAGACAACCCCCCCACTACGCATTTCTCCTTCCCTAGTCTTATTGCCATCTATTTTCGGGTGGGTTCTCAGTGGCAATAGATCAGGAGTTTCTGTGAATCATGTTGCCATCAACAACATCGAGTTGTGTCAGGATGTTGACTTACGGGACAGCCAATTCCGCCGCTTCTGGAGTCTCGAAGCTATGGGTATAACAGACAATGAAAACGCACCGCATTCTATCAAGGACTTCGTGATGCTTAGCAATTTCTCCCAACTCGTTCCGCATACAGGACGGTCGTGCGGTTGTGTCACTACCAAAGAAAGAACACGTCATACTAGCCGACAATCAGACCAAAGCGCAAAGCCACTTCCAGTCCCTGACGAAAAAGTTCGCCACTAATGCGGCCTTTCGAACAATGTACGAAAACAAAATGCTGGACTACATACTTCAACATCAAGTCGAAGTCGCTCCACTCGGACCTTCTGAAGTATCAGAGTTCTACCTACCGCATCATGCTGTTAAGAAGGAAAAAACGCTATGTCGTAAAATGGGAATCGTTTTTGACGCCTCTTCCCATGAGCCGGGATCCCCATCACTGAACAACCTCCTAGAAATGGGCCCAACCTCCTTCCGGATATCCTCAGTGTCCTCCTTCGATTCAGACTACACACATGTAGTTGAAAGTTCCTCGTTAGTTCAAAATATTACCCGCTTTCGCGACACCCTCCTGTTTATTACAGTGTTCACGTAAAGCTTGCAATTAGACTTTACTCTCAGCTGTATGAATCTAATCTGCACTAGCAAATAATGTTACTTTAAGATACCTTTAAATTGGCCTGCTTTTATTTCATCCATTCCTGTGTCCCTCCAACAGAACTATCCCCACGTTTAATTACCAAATTTGCACTACATCTCTCTGGTTAATTGGTGTTATTGCTCCTCCCAGTCTCATTTTCATTATGATATTATATTCATAATATTACAAATGTTAGCCCCAAATTATGTAATTTTCTCCAGTTTCTCGCGTTGTGCTTTACAACAACTGAATCGAAAAGCCAACTACACAACCTGTGACTTTTTAAATCATTTTCTTGAACACTCAAAACGACATCACAAATCAAACAGAGAGCTCGGCTTGTTAGCAATTTATCAAGTTCTGAATTATTACAAATGCTATGACATTCTAGTAACATTGCAGCAGCTTTATTAATTTACGCTCACTGCGTCAAAATGTGACACGATGAAATCCAAACATCAGTTTCATATGAGAATCGGAACATGTCACGCGGAAAGTGGGACCGGTGATTGTTCTGTAGCCCTATATTGCTCTGCGTCATCAGTAGGTCAGACAATCTCAACACAGAATTAACATGACGTATGCAGTCAGTTGCGCAACATTAATTAGTCTTCAGCTGAGGAGCGAGTGTTCAGCGAGTTACAAAAGTGTTATTTTGTTTTTAGACGTCAATGAACTTTGAACTTTCGAAGTTCATGTATCTAGAATTGGCTGCGAAATTATCAAAGTAAAATAAAAATATCCATGTATTCTAACCGGAACTGCAGTTAACTAACCTTCTTTTGTACACAAGCACAAATGTATGTAAAATTATTAACATCAAATTAAGAATTACGCCAGTTTTTGACTTGGAAAAAGAGCTGCTGGTGTTCGTATGTCTACTCTATTTATTTGCATCTGCTTGTCTTCCCGCCTACCTGTCTGTCTGCCTAGATATCTATTTATCTGTGTGTGTGTGTGTGTGTGTATACACATACACACACACATATATATATGTAGGTATATATATATATACACGTAGGCACAACTAGACTAATTACGACGTGTTGGAGAAAGTCGAACATTTCTCTATTCTGCATTCCGTAAGACGCATGTTTCTCTTTTTTTTCTGTCTGTACACATCCCAAATAATGGTTTATAATATATTTCTATTTTTTATTTGCCATTTTCAACTCAGTAACCAAAAAAAAAAAAAAAAAAAAATATTCTTCGGTAGAAAGAATATTGGAGGACCATTTGCCCCCCCCCCCCCCTTCCCTCCATTGCTCCTCCAAGTTACGCCCATGTACACACACGCGCGCGCGCGCGCGAGTTATATCCCTCCAGCAGTAAACACAGATTTCAGTGCGAATTTGGGGAAGGAGTATTGAACCATTTTCATTACAAAGTGTTTTCAATGTGATATTGCTATTTTCAACCGCAGTATTCACCACTGGTACCACCAGCCGAAATTAACACTAAAACACTCTTCATTTTTCCCCACTGAGTGCATTTATGAATGTCGTACCTTTCTCAAAACAAAACGCATATTCCAACAGAAAGCTGACAGGTTGTCTGCACCTATGTTACGAGTAATATTTAGAAGAAAAAGTGTACAATGTGTAAGAAAAATGTAGGACTTCACACGGAATGCTAGAAGTAAAAGCAAGGAACGATAACAGAACCGAACAATTTTAAAATTTCTGACAGGCTGGCGATTTTAGAAATACTACTAGAATTACAAGTTTCTCTAATAAATTTTCTGAGAATTACAGATTGCACGCAGCTGGACAAAATAATACTAACTTTACGATATGAAGAATTAATTAAATGTGCGTGTATTACAGACCAAAACAGAAGACTATCCTAAGAAATGGATAGGAGACCTGTTGTAAATGAAAGGAATATTGCCTTGCGTGGGCATTAACAGATAGACACACAAGATAACGGTGGATAATCTGTGCAGACAAATCAGACAGCACCGTCATTACCGTGAAATGGAGAATAATAAGCTGATGAGATGACCACTGTCAAAGGAAGAAGAAAAAATAAATTAAAATTTCCCCGCTACCACATTTGTATCTTGAACGAACATGAAAGCCAGTACAGTGTAGCAGTAACAAACAGCCCACGTGAAGTTCATGTGATCGACTGACGTCTGCCCACGCCGACTCAGTCTGCACTCACACTGACCTAATGCCAATAAGCTTAATATTCTCGAACACGTGTAAATGCAGTAACGAACATTCGGGTTCCCTAAAATACGAGAATTTTTTTTTTACTAGCTGAGAACCGGTTAGATTCTCAAGAAAGACTCTGATCAATGGGGTAAGTAAGTAAGTAAATAAGGCGTAATATCCTATGTGATAATTTGTGGTCGGGTGGCAAGCCATGCCGTTGAGTTCAACGGTCTCACATGATCTGCAACAGCTTAAAACGAAGTAGAGAAAAACAGGAAGGGTGAAGGAAGAATAAGACAGAAACAACGGTGGGTGATTTTTTTATGTTTTGCTGACCGTGCATCTCAGTATATTCTTAGTAATTAACCAACTTAATGCACAAATTCTTGTTTATAATGAGTTTATTATATGCCTCTACATGTTTCGAGCACTATGTGCTTATCATCAGGAGGTCAAAATTGTATTATACAGCATCTGGTATCATCACAACTGTAGGTGGCCGTCAGGTGCACAGGTTGAGAGAGGACTGTAGTCCTACAGGTGTGACGATACCAGATGATGTATAATACAATTTTGACCTCCTGATGATGAGCCCCTAGTGCTCGAAACATGTAGAGGCATATGATAAACTCATTATAAAACAAGAATTTGTGCATTAAGTTAGTTAATTAATAAGAACGGTGGATGAGTTTTGGACATAAAGAAGGACAGACGGACAGATGGATGGGTGGATGGATTAAATAATGAGCAGAAGGGAAATTGAGAGAAACGAGCATCGTCAGGCAAAAGCTACAGCCAGCCCAATCGATTAAACAGCGAAGGACACTGCCTCATGCCGACACTTTACCGTCTGTGGCTTTTGTGTTCAAGAGCCTTGAAATCGTCTGTGGCTGCCAGTTTTCACTTCCAGACAAAGGACTTCTCTTACACTTCCCGCCCTTTGAGAATCAAAGTTCAAGTCTATCCGCGAAGACTTTTGAACTCCAGACGTGGAAGAGCAACACGTGCCAGTAGCGTAGGGAATTGCAATGTACCACCAAAGCAATCTACTTTCTTCCGGAATAAACTTTACCTAGAACGCTGTTCAAGTCATTTATAGCTTTGCTTATTCTCATCGTGGCCAAAAAAGTCATTAACTTTTTTTATCTTTCTCCTTTCAAGACATTAGACTTAAAGTTTTTGTCCTCCGTGGTTTTTGCCAAGACAAGTTCATTTCAAATATCCTCATCTGATTAGCCCAGCAATTTACAATATCAGATTACGAATTTCTAGGTGACTCTATGTAGGACTGTATGTAGTTAGATATAAACATGAATTCGTCTAAGCTGGTGTTAATGAGGAACTATTTCTAAGCAGCATCACTTCATTTAGGGTCCTGAAATTATATAAGACGACAAACCTTCAAAATACTCATACAACTTTGGTTACACCTTTTTTTTTCGGAAAATGAAGCAAAAATGGGCGGCAGCATGATACCTGTTCAGTTGTAGGTTCGATGGCGGTAACTAGTGAATTACTGGAGCTAGCCTTGAAGACTTCTGAACGGAGGTACACCGTAAATGTACCTAAATATGTGTGTAAATTATGGTTTTATAAGTCACAATCATAAATATGCCGTCACTGTCAAAGAGATCTTGTGCAAACACAATCTGGACGTAAGCAATATGGTCTTCCCGATGTATAAATATTATATTTATTATTATTGTTAACATTAATGGTGTTCGGGTTCCCACTCGGAAACTCCGAGCTGCTCCTTTATTTCATGTTTGTCCACCCTTCAAAAATTGTCCCTCCGCCATGTACGCCATTAAGACAAATTCAATTAGTAGTGACTCCGTTAGTAGTGACTCTGTCATCAAGAGAAGACAAATTATCACAATTTCTACCAAACATTATTATTATTATTACCATTATCCTCATCAACATCGAATTTTTCACTTCTCAGCTTTGGCTGGAAAATATTCACATATCCTGGGATGTAGTAATCAACAGGATTAGGCTCGGTAGTCTTATTTGTAGTTAAAAAGTTGCTTACAATTGAACATGTGCCAAGAATTACAGATTTTTGCAGTTGTATGTATGTATTCGGGTGCAAGTTAAGTCTTGTTAGACTTTGTGATAGTGACTTTGGAATTACTCCCGTAGGTGATATTACTATCGGGTCACTTGTGCTGCCTTTTGCTTCCACATAGTACATATTATTATTATTATTATTATTATTAATCGCAAGACATCTTAATGAATTATTTAAGTATTCTGCTGTTTATATGTTCCATAGCCGTGCATTAAGAAATATTTTCACTTACGTATTAAACCGACAAATGCACGCTGATTGTCGCAACAGCGACCGCAGCATGTAGATGAATTTTAATGTCATGTACAGCATGTTTTATCAGTGTGTATTTTTTGGTTTACTACATTTGTGTCAGCCGGTCCAAGTGACTGCGCGGTCTAAGGTGTGGGTCTGCGGCGGATCGCCTGCGGAAATTGTGGGTTCGAACCCCACCGAGAGCATGGATGTCTGTTGTGAGTGTTGTGTGTGTTGTCAGGTAGAGGTCTCTGCAACGAGCTGATCACTCGTCCAGAGGAGTCCTACCGACTGTGATGCGTCGTTGCGTGTGATCTAGAAACCTCGTGAATGAGGAGACCCTGGCCCACTGGAAGTTGTCGCGCCAAAAACAAACAAACGTATAAATTATTTTTGCCGTTTGCTTTGTTTGTGTTTTCTTCATATGTTTTCCTATTTACTGCCTTTGTTATTCGTGTTCTTACGTTGTGCTCCTTCTGTAATCGACCATCTGGCTATTCATTCAGCACTTTACTAAATAAGAAAGGAATTATTATTATTATTAAAAATATTGACAGCTGTCAACAATGTGTATTTTGAAGCAGACTGGAACCTTTATCGACATCACAGTTAAAGAGTCTGAAGTATCCCACAACAAGCAATACGATTCCATCAATTTTCTGCTTGTCCGGGACGCTAACACATAAATTAATCAAAATGTTTTTGTTGGTTTAAGTTAAGCACAGTCTGTAGGACTGGAAGCCATCAACACAACAGTAGCATTTATAATCTGTACACAGCAGTTCGGAAGCTCAATTTGTGTTCCTATTCGATCCTATGAGACAAAGTAATAACAAAACGTTTGAAATGTACGATCACCTGGTTGTAACCGTTCGGTCAATGTAGTCTTTAGTTATCCGATCAACACAGAACAATAAATTCCCTGACATTAATTTATTCATTACAAACACGACATGTTCCGGCCGTCAACTGCGGTTAACCTTAGACGGTAATAAAAGGTAAAGGCCAATTTCACGCCAGATCAGGCAACGAAGACCAAGAGGGGAAGCAGTAGTATAGCTCTACTCTTTCTTTAACCTCTGCGCTAGATGGGGGTGGGTGGTCAAAGCCAGCCTCGGCCGCTTCACTCCCGAGAAATGGTCCTGGTACCCATTTTATAGGAGGCTGGGTGGGCCCCAGGGCCGGTCCAGACGGCTGCAGAAAATCTCGCCCCCACCGGGATTCGATCTCCGGCCCGAGTCGCTATGCCGACTGAGCTATCGCGGTCCACCAGCAGGCGAAACTACAACAATATAAAAAGTAAAATGGGGGAGATGATTATCCTTTATTTAATAAATAATTATATTATTACATCAGAGAAGGAATAATAATAATAATAGCTACACTTTAATATTCATTCTCTGGTGTAATAATATAATTATTAAGGCCAAATAGTTTTGTAAAGGAGATGTCTCTGCCTCAATTTACCTTTTATATTGTAGTTGTAGTATCGCCTGATGGTGGCCGTAGTTAACGACCGAAACATGTCGTGTATGGAATAAATGAATGAATGTCAGAGCATTTATTGTGTTGTATTGATCGTATAACTCTATAATACGTTGTTTGAAATGCAATTTCGCGTTTTGTGCAGTTCCTTATAAAACCAAAAACGTGATTTGAACAAAGGCATTCACAGAAGACTTGAATATAGTTTTTCGGGTTTGTGTTCGTGTGTAACGGATAATAGTTTAAACACTTAGAACACATTTTAATCTACGTAATTTTTCCTTCATTCCTTTTTTTCTTTACTTTCATTTTTTTCTGTTTATTTTCTCTATTTGTCACGTTCTAACACGAACAATATAGCACAGACACGCGCAAAGAATAGCAGACATCAGACGGCCCCGGCAATGCTGTAAAGGTTACTGCTAACAAGAAGAAAACGTGGAAGGCCGTCTGTGAAGCTGTAGCAGAAAAAGAACTGAAGAAAGAGAGCATGTGAATAAACAACGACAACTGTGAAATCAGACGATGACAGTGTCGAAGATTCAACAGTTTTCGCCACAGACATTTTTAACGTAACGTAAGTTCCGGTTGCCTTTTTTTATTTGGCTAAAAATTTGAAGTTAATAAGACTGTCGTTTCAGAGCAAGGGCGACAAAAAAAAAGTCTTCCACAAAAGGGCGTAGAACAAACACAATTAACCCTGCATTAATAAACGTCCAACGAGATGCAACACAAAACAATCTATTTATTACTCTGCATGTTCACTCTACATGTTTCGGGTGTCTTGGCCACGTTGGAGGGAGGTAGCTACACAAAAAATATGACCAGTACCGGAGGCTGTATTTACAGTTTTGTGTACTCCTGATGATGGGTGTGGTTGACACCCGAAACATGTAGAGTGAACTTGCAGAATAATAAATAGACTGTTTTGTGTTGCATCTTGTTGGACAATTATTAATATAGATCAGCGAAGCAAGGAACCATAAAAATAAAATTAAACAATTATCCCCTCTCGAACATGCAAGCGCTTAGCGGAAACAGGACGGACTAATCTACAGAAGTGTTTAGTTTGTGTAACTCTGGGGAAGGGAGGGGAAGGCAATGCAATGGCTAAACTTTCAAGTCCAAATATAATTTTTTTCCCGCCGCGTAAAAATTCCTCACTTTCGGCGGGTTTGTACTGCGTGGTTGTGCCGTACTTCGCACAGGCCTTTAACAGATTTGCGCCGGGTAGCTCAGTCGGTATAGCGACTGACTATAGGCTGGACGGTCCGGGATCGAATCCCGGTGGGGACGAGATTTTCCGCCCGTCCAGACCTGCCCTGGGGCCCACCCATCCTCCTGTAAAATGGGTACCGGGTCTTTCCCGGTGGTAAAGTGCGGCCGGGGCGTGTTGCTGACCACTCACCCCCTTCTAGTACCGCGGCCATGGAAGAGTAGAGCTATACCTCTACCCACCCTCTGGGCCACACCGGGCTTGTAACGGGATCACTTCACCTCTTACCTTTAACAGACAGGAGCATTAAAATTGTTCGACAAATCGCAGAGGTCTACGAAGAAAACCGCATGATGTTCTTGGCACTGAAGGAAAAACAAGCAGCTTCCCATCGCAACATTTCTTCAAAGGAAAGAAAAATATCAGAAAACACTAATACATTGTTTGGGGGAGGGGTTGTCAATTTTTCGCGGATTTTCGCCTTTCGCGGGGAGTTTTGGAACCAACCCCCCGAACCCCACTTCCTGAAAAGCGACGGATGACTGTTCTGTGTTTATACAGCACGTCTTTCTTTGTCTGATGATAAACCAATATTAGAAATTGAGATGGAAAACAGTGTTTGTGAACACCCAAGGCGCGATCAATACGTACTTCTTTTGGCTAAAAGTAAGACTGCAAATAAAGGCACAGCAATAAGGTAGCAAGAGTTAGGAAACTCTAAGAAACGTACAATTTTGATAGACAAGTTTCATGGAAAAATAGCACCTGCTTCATCGTGGCCTAGTTGGGAGGACTGTAGTCAAATGAAGTCAATACGTTATTCGTGTTCGCGGAATCCATTTGGCTCAAGACAGGATCTGAGTCGGACCGCTTAGCACGGTTATAATTTTTTTTTTTGGCGCAACAGCCCCCCAGTGGGCCAGGGTCTCTTCATTCACGAGGTTTCTAGATCACATACAACGACATACCAAAGTGGGTAGGACTCCTCTGGACGAGTCAGCCCGTCGCGGGGACCTCTACCTGACAACACACAACACTCCAACAAACAATCATGCTCACGGTGGGATTCGAACCCACAATCGCAGCAGGCGAGCGGCCGCAGACCTACGCCTTAGACCGCGCGGCCACTGGGCCTGGCATATAAATCTTTGGTCTCCATAAATACCTTGTACTTTATTCATTAACCGAGGGGTTAAAAGCTGTTGAAAATGGACTTTGCCCTTTTAATGTAATAAGTTACACGTAAACAATTCCCATTTCCTTTCTGCTGACTTACTTCATATCATAGTCCTGTCCCTTGACTTCACAGCATTACATCACGTCCATCAACATCACCAAAGCACACGCTGACAATTCGACAACTATAGTCGCCCTCCGTACAAGGTTTCATGTAACAATAGTTTATACTTTTTTATATTTTGTTGACAGTGCATCCTAATACGATATTCTTTTTTTTTTGCCAACCTTTTGCCAACCAAGAATTCTTTACCTTAAAATATTTATTACACTCCTCTACATGTTTCGAGCACTATTATACTCATCTTCAGGAGGACAATTGTATTAGTACAGCATCTGGTATCGTCACTCTCTTTAGGTGACTGTTCAGACCACAGGTTACGACAGCCCTCTCGTAACCTGTGTACTGAACAGTCACCTAAACAGAGTGACGACACCAGATGCTGTACTAATACAATTATCCTCCTACGAGAACCCTCTCGTAACCTGTGTACTGAACAGTCACCTAAAGAGAGTGACGATACCAGATGCTGTACTAATACAATTGTCCTCCTACTAGAACCCTCTCGTAACCTGTGTACTGAACAGTTACCTAAAGACAGTGACGATACCAGATGCTGTACTAATACAATTGTCCTCCTACGAGAACCCTCTCGTAACCTGTGTACTGAACAGTCACCTAAAGAGAGTGATGATACCAGATGCTGTACTAATACAATTGTCCTCCTACGAGAACCCTCTCGTAACCTGTGTACTGAACAGTCACCTAAAGACAGTGACGATACCAGATGCTGTACTAATACAATTGTCCTCC
>Ga0123357_10011575_pt1 | contig 11325 bp, 5 predicted proteins | sample TergutEmb28metaG_FD_89873 | JGI IMG/M metagenome (GOLD analysis project Ga0123357, IMG submission 89873) | Embiratermes neotenicus P4 segment gut microbial communities from Petit-Saut dam, French Guiana - Emb289 P4 | ecosystem: Host-associated > Arthropoda: Insects > Digestive system > Gut ...
GGGGCGTCGGGGGCGGGGTGGGGGGGGGTGGGGGTGGTGGCGGGGGTGGCGGGGGCGGAGGCGGGGGCGGGGGCGGGGGCGGTGGCGGTGGCGGTGGCGGTGGCGGTGGCGGTGGCGGTGGCGGTGGTGATAACGACGACGATGACGATGAGTGGTCGCACTTCAGGACAGTATTCTAGAGATTACTTGGAGCAAGAAACATGTAATGCACTATAGTTACTTTCGACACCGTTATCGAGTTACACGCTAGTGAAACGAGCTGACACTGCTCTAAATTGATCAAGTTCCCGTTTGTGTACTCTCGTGGCTAGTGGCTGCGGCTGTGTGTCGCAACACGTTGGGTTGGTCAAAATGCCTAACACGCTTACAAGCGATGAAGGATTATCCCGACATAAATTTCGGATATGCCTTCAGCAATGAGAACTGTGGGCTGTTGTAATGGAATACTGGCAAAAATAAAAAAGTTTGCACAATTCCACGTTACAAAACATTTAAGGCCGTACACAGCAACGTCAGGGAGACTGGTTCCTTCCCAGAACGAACGCAGAACACGAACAACAGCGGCATGAATGTGATGTTCCAGCAGCAGTGCAACGAAATCCAAGTACAAATTAATGGATAATTCTGTACCGTAACGTTTTCTATCCGTATTACCTTCACAGAGTACAGAGCCGCTAACAAAGAGAACACGAAAACCGCCTACAATTTTATGTATGGCTGCAACTACGACTAAATATTATATCTGACACTTTGTTCACGGATGATGCTAAATTTACCGGCAATATTATTGCCAAAACTACGAATTTGCTCTTTTGGCCACAGGAAAATCCACAAGATATAGAAAAATGTTATTTTACATACCGATACTCATTTAACATGTGGTTTGAAGTAATTATGTAATAGCCACACAGGATCACGCGTTATGGAGAGACTTTTAACAGCTCCCAATGACAGGATTTCTCTTGAAAAAAATTCATCGGTTCTGTTTAAAGAATATGCCTCTTATAGTATGAAGCCAACTGTGGCAACAACACGACGGAGGGCCTCCACATTTCTGCAGACGGGTAACGGAATTTCTTAAAGATAATAATGAAGGAAGGGGGACAGGAGGACGTGGACCGCTAGGTCACCCGACTTGAACCCGTAAAATATCTGTCTGTGGAGTTGTACAGAGTACAAAATATATCAAGCTGCCAAACCAGACTCAAGTCATCAGTTAACTAAGCGCTATAAATCAATCGGCCGTTGCTGTCAGAAAGGAACTGGGACGAACTTAGTGGAAATATTCATCGGCAAAAGAAAGCATACATACAGTATAGTAGTGGGAATTTCAAACTTGTGTTTCAGTAAACTTGAAAATGGAGTACTGTGAACGTTTACAATAATGATATTAAACGTGAGTGTAAGAGATTTTTTTAATGCAGCATTACGCTACGGTGTTACTCGATAACCCTGTCGAAACAACCTGTAATTCATTAGATGTTTCTTGCTCCAAAATGTCTGTGGAACACGCTCATGAATTCTGGCCCTACTTCACCGAACATTCAGCACTCTCGTGCACCAACTGAGTGCATGCATAGATTTAGTGCATATCCTGAAAGTATGCATCTATGTACGTATAAATATGCCCATTAGGCATGGAAGTGCAAAGTTTATTATGTGTGCATTTACTTGTACCTTTATAGGTATAAATGTCCAAGTGTGAATATTTGTGTTTAATTACAATTTCACGCAAGCCGATCTTCGTTGGTGAATTACTTACTTAATTGATTTACTGACTGATCGATCAACAATTTATGAAAGTCCTTACTGACGCTGTTTCCCTGTGAAAAATATATTCTTCTGGCACAGGAACTTCAACTGTCATTACTCCAACATGGCTTTCATCTGAAGCTGCAATTGTACAGTACGTATTAAAACCGAGCAGGAACACAGTGGCCTAAAATTTTGTTATACAATGCATTAAAATCAACGTCAGGATTATGTGTAGTTCTTTGCGTCAGAATAAACCGTTTCTTGGATCATCGATAAACTTTGGTTTGGGCTTCGTGATCGTGTGTATTAGACATGCCCCGAATAAAGGTCACTAGAGTTGAATTCGCTAAACAACACTCATAATAAAAATTCTACATTAAAATTGACTGAAACACAATGAGCGGTTTGAGATATAAAACTTACGCAAAGTCAAAAACCAATTCCGCCTTATCTGTTCTTGGTCCACGTTTTGTTCAAGGAAGGCAAAGGCAAGAACTCTTAAAGCTAGGTCCGATTCTGAAAACCAGCACATTATATTCACCATAGGGATTGGATGCAAAATTGTGTATAATGGAAGACGTTCTTACATCGTAGCTTTATGACAGAAACAAGTGATGGAAATGCATATTGGTTCCTGATGAATAATGAAAGAATCCAAGAGGCTTGTTTATCTTTTTATGTCACTGCGGACAGGTATGCATGAAAGCATATAGAAACTGTAAAACTCCAGGCTGGATAAAAGTTGTCCAGCGACCTGCTGCTGCTTTTCAACTTGCCGGACTCAGCGTAAAGAAGTTTGTTTAACAAGACATTACGTAAGGCATGAGATAAAGTGAAAATTGTAACACGTCTTAATTAAATTTATTTCATTTACGAGACGCGACGAAGTAAGAGATCTAACAAAAGGAGCATTACTCAAAACAATGGTTGGGACTAAGTTAAATTGTGGATCATTATTCCTAGTCCTAACTAAAACAAAATTAAGAAAAATTGGAGGCCTATGAAACACAATTAATTTCGGCCTCAAAACTCTAAATACATCTAATCTGTGCAGATGTTCTCACAAAGGAGCCCATGGAAATACCGAGAAAACTCCCCTGAAGACTGGACTACACTCAGAATTGAGACAGTATCCTCCTCCGAAACTTTGACACCTACACACTTACCTATGGCATCACATAGCAGAAGACGGCAGTTTTATCTAGGTCTACTTTTAAAAGTAAGATATTTGAAATACGCGTATCTAGTACAACAGGAGGCGTACACAATAAATGTCAGTATTTCAGTGCTGTTGGATTAATTTTCCATGAAGTCTTGGGCACCGTTAAATATAAGCTGTTGATTGCTACGACAGTATTTAATTGTTTTCATTTACCGTTCTGCCATACGACGAAGATAGAGTACCCTACAACCTTCCCGTTTTATAGATCCCCATTATGGAATACATCGTAATTTAATTTCAGTTCATGTATAAACGTATTATGTTATGATATTGAGAAACGTTGTGAGCGTGTGCACATCGCGGGAGAGGTGAGGATGTGGGGGAGGTGGTATAGTTGAGGGTGGAAGGGCATGGCTTTATTTAAATGCGTTCTGCATGGACGGATGATCGTATAATTTAATCCGCAGGAATATTGAGGGCATCCAGGGAAAGAGGAACATGTTCAGAGTGCATTGCGATCAAATTCGATTTCCGGTGTTTGTTTTAACTCCCTTCAACCCCCCCCCCCCCTTCCCATTCTGGAATGGGTATGAGAGACAAAGAGGAGTATTCATAGGGAAAGGGGACACTGCCGTTTTTTCCGTTCTTTTATTTTATTCTCGCAGAGTGACACTGCATGGAGCCACTATCATAGGATCGCTTGTTCTGACTAAAGGCTGGTTGACAGAGGAAGTGACAAATTGCAAAAGCGGGACAAGGGAGAGAGGTTGAACTATAACGACAGAGATGAAAAGGGATGCTAGTTCAAAGTTCACAAAACTGGTAAATTCCTGTGAACCTGTGTACTGACTGGTGTTGCTTCTGTTCTCTACACTACAGCTTTATAAAATTTCGATTCACGAAAAAATATTTACAGAATTAACAGTTGCTGGTGTTCATATGTAACACAACAGTACGTAGCCACGAACTTCATCACGTTACAATAATCAAATTAATCTAACTTTTCATTTCATTTTCCCCTTCAAATTTACAACAACAGGGAATCCCAAATGCATCCCTTTATTGACAATTAATACGTTGTAATTATGGAGCGCTCTTCACTTCACAGGTTTTCAGTACAAGATCTACCTGCAATAGTCGTTCATCGGTTACTGGACTACGGAATGACTGCGGTTTCAGCCTCAGGGATTACACAGCATCGAGTGGAAATAAATGTGTTTGTAAATAACGAGAAGTTAAACATTAGAAAGCGGTGGCACATGTGTATTTTAATGTGCTCTCCCGTAAATTTTATAGGGGATCTGATGACAGCCGCAAAAAGGACATCCCAGAATGTGGCCGAAAATCAAGCCGAACACTTCCTTAATTTACGTTTCGGTATTACATGCTAAGCATATTTTCTCTCTTATAAACAGTCGACAAACCAAGGAAAACTGTGTTATTTGTACTTGGTTACAAAATAATTTTACACTGTGATTTTATGAAGATTAGCATATGCATTTTTAAAATTCCACCACGAGTCGCCTGTATATAACGCACTAATTAATCGAAAATACAAGAAAAGGTATACCTAAATCTGGATCTTCTAGGGAGGAACCGCTGCGAAACAAAGTGTAACAAAACTGTTTTATATTCTCAATTATTGAAAAACTGCGACACACCTACAATTTACGTGAAAAGTTTCCCTACTGCAAGTAATAAAATGGCATTTTCCTCTTTGCATCAACAAGGCTAACCATTATAGCAAGCAGAGAGTTGGTGCATGTTCACTGAGAAAGAATTCACTTCCAACAATCACTGAAAATTGATGTAATTATTTTAAAAGTAAACGTTTGTGTAATGGACTCACGGAAGATAGAGGCCAATGAGAACTCAAAACAAGAATGGAAATTATTCAGAACGTGTAAAGAAAAGCACAAACTCATCTGTGTAAAAGCTTTCTAAGGGATTCTTAGCCTGCGAGATGTTTCGTCTATTCCAGAAAGCAAATAAGCATAATATTTTCTGATTTCTTGTTTCTACTCGTTCTGAACACATCTTAAAGCAGAGGTTACATGAAAGAGATGTAAAAATTAGTATTTGTATAAACTATCTAATTACGAAGTATTATTTCTAAATAATCAAGATGTCTGGTACTAATTCGTAAGAAGCACATGGTCAGCATCGGCAGTATCAAGCCCGCAAAATGACACATTCTTGAACCAGTTCCATCCACAGCCACAAATTATTTCCTTGAAAACATATTTTAGTGTTATAATCTACCTTTATTATTCCTCAAAAGTCTAGGATATTTAATAGGGTTTCCCAACACAATTCAGTATACATTTCTTGCTTCTTAATCTGAGCCACCGCTGCAGTCTGTCGTAGCCTCCTTTATTCCTATAACGTAGCAATATACTGGTACATATTCTGCACAAATAAAGAGATGCTTTTTTTTTCGTATTAAACTCTCCGCTGACTGCACCGATCATACATCCGTTGTTGCTCACGGCCCGTTCAATTTATTCAGGTATCTCTCGTCAAAACATCGCACCTCAAAGCCGTACTTCACGATTTCAAACATAAAATTATCTTCGTTGTCTTGTTTATGATATTTGTCTTGTGAATCCATAACGTATTACAGAGGTTCATGGTTTAAAGGCGACTGTCATCTTCTGCGTTAGTCCACGGCTGAAGAACATGGAATAGGAATCAGTCCTGAAGCTTAGGATCCAGAACACTTTTGCCCAGTATGGTAAGTACCTGTTCCGTGTCGAATAGACTGTACGTCATAATCAGCATACAAGCCAAATCTACGTGCTACCTTAATTGCAAACAGAAGGACCACCACCAGTTCATCTTATAAATACGATAGCAAATGTTCGCAGAACTGCAATGGTGGCTTTCATAAATATCAGTGCCGGAGGTGAACGGTTCTGTACCGCAGTAATTTTTGTGGTGAGACTGTCATAATATCACAGATAGACATAAATTAAGCATAATTATTCTCGAGAATATTAGGGCTGAAAGAAAATTTCTGGGCTCCCTGGCAATTTGGGTCACGGATATTGCTGAATCCTGGTAAATAAAACCATACTAAAAATGTAAACATGAGCTGCTGTTTAAAAAGTTACGCAAAGGCTGTTCAATATACTGCAAATTGTCTTAACAGAAGTACCATTCAGTTTATTCAATATACAGTTGAAATTTCGGACTACCAGGCTTGGTATATCCGTTAAAATAAATTCTAAAGTATAATTTTCATGGTAAGTTTCTGCGAGAGATATGTCTTCATATTTTGTTCTTAAAATGTACTAGTCTAAACTCTGTGCTTAAACTGCGTATCCTTTTAGCATTTTAAGATAAAATCCTAATTTGTAAAAGACCTAATTCTATGAGCATTCACGAACTTCATTCTTAAGAACTGCCGTACTTCTTTTTGATGTTTTGTTGAATGTGCATCTCAGTATAATCTTAGTAATTAACCAACTGAATGCACAAATTCTTGTTTTATAACAAGTTTATTATATACCTCTACATGTTTCGAGCACTATGTGCTCATCTTCAGGAGGTCAAAATTATATTATGCAGTATCTTGTATCATCACACCTGTAGGTGGCCGTCCCGTGCACAGGTTGAGAGAGACTTTCTCAACCTGTGCACCGGACAGCTACCTACAGGTGTGATGATACCAAATGCTGTATAATACAATTTTGACCTCCTGATGATGAGCACATAGTGCTCGAAACATATAGAGGCATATAATAAACTTGTTATAAAACAAGAATTTGTGGTTAATTACTAAGATTATACCGTACTTCGCATTCACAACCAAATTTAGTTTCATTTATGTAAAAAAAACATTTGTTAGAACATCCACAATTTGTCATCTCAAAATATTTTTCCTCAACATTTTAATATGCTTTGTATTCAGAATAAGTATTCCTTCCCTTGCGATAGTCAAACATATTACTTCACAAAAAGATAGAACACGTGTGTGTAACGTAACACTGTGGGGCGTTTGCCTAACAAGGGCTGCCAAGGAAAGGCAACAATGTGTTTTCTGTGTATTGTTGAGCTACATGTCACTGTCAACAATACACAACATTATAAAATTCAGTGTTGTCACGGGAACTCAACATCTAATATACGTGACATTCTTGTCAAGCTACAAAGTATTTCGTACTGCCCGATATTCTTGTTCGATTTCAAACAAACTTCGAGTTTCTAGACACATTTTTATAGCTGTATCGAATATCATATATCACGAAATTCCGAACATTGGAAGCCGAGTTGATATATGTGGAGAGATGGACGGACGTTTGGACGGACAGGCAGACAGACAAACATGACAAAGCTAACAGGCCCTTTCCGCGACTTACGCGAAAGCGTCTAACACGTGCGATAATAAAATAATATACATAATAACAACATTTTTCGCAGAATATATGAATGCAACGTGTCTTTTTAACATTTTAGATAGCTAGCTTATTAAATTCAGTTGCATTTGACCCTTAGTGGGAAAAGAAATGAACCGCGGACTCTAATATTTCTCACTTAAAACTTCTCCTTGTTTCTAATTAACTAAAACTTTCTAAACCAGTCTAATGGTTAATGGTACAATCAGAATATCTGATTTAAGGTTTTGCTGGCGTAATGTTCTCTGATAATATTACAAATACATTATATTATTTTAATTAATAATTGTGAGAGTTTACATGATGAAGAACCACACGACATCGGAAGCCATGACCGAATACATAAATGCAAACTTGCAGTATCGAGAATTAGCTCGTGTAGGTATATTGTGTGTCTGCAGTACCCTAGCTACAGCTCAGAAATATTCCACAGATCTTTGTACGTAGTTACGGTCATGCAGCGTTTTCTAAGCTCATGAAGCTGATTCCTCTTAAATAATTATCTCGGGCGAAATAACATCGTAGCCTAATTCATCCAATAAAATCTTTACGTCTGTAATATGGATGTAACAATTTCGACGTTATTGAAATAGCCTTTGGTAGATACATTACGAGAATTAGTCCTGTCGAAAGAAAGATAGTTAATCAAAACTCGTTTCCGGACACAAAATACAAACAGGCGAAGAGAGACCGGTCTAGCTGAAACTTTAAACCTTGAGCTTGAATTGCGCCTAGGTCATAGACATTTGTAATTTATCTCTATGTGCAACGCTCCTGCCTTTATTGTTCAATTTTCAAGTGTTTCATTCCACTTAATATCAAGTTCAATTATTTTCTCCTCAGATATTATAAGTTGAGTTACTGTCCCTGTATACGCCACCATGGCTTTTTAGGAACCCCTGTTACTATAAATGTAATATAGCCAGTCGAAAAGATATATTTGTAGCACTGAACACTTAATGTTATTTCAGTCTGCAAAATAATAAATTATGAATATCTACCAATAGTATTTTCCAAAATCCTAGTCATTGCCATAATCCCTAATTGGCGTTCTTCCCTCAAACAGCCACAAAAACACTACAAGACACTATAAAATACTCTCCAGATTTATGGAACTCCTTCAATTGTGGAAATCACACTGTGATAGAAAGCAAGTACTGTAATGGATGGACGTATTCCAGTGCAGTGCAAGCCTATAAATTTATGACATTAAAAACTGTACTCTTTTAGACGCTCTCTTTTCATGTCTAATTTTACGAACAGCACAATAAGATAAACGAGGCACCTTGTATGGCGATGTACTGCTTAGCACTCCTGTGGCATATTCAAGTGTTTATTCAGCAGGTCAAGAATTCCCAAGTTTTTAAGGAACGCAAAAGTTGATTCTTTTTCTCGTCCTTCTTCTTCTTCTTCTTCTTCTTCTTCTTCTTCTTCTTCTTCTTCTTCTTCTTCTCCCTCTCCTTCTCCTTCTTTTCATCCTCCTCTGCTTATTCTTCTTCTCGTTCTTCTTCTTTTCTTCTTCTTCTTCTGCTGCTTCTTTTCTTCTGCTGCTTCTTTTCTTCTGCTTCTTCTTCTTCTTCTTCTTCTTCTTCTTCTTCTTCTTCTAAGACGATACTACAATCCAATGCGGACCTTCGCCTCCTTAATGGACTTCTCCCAGTCAGCTCTGTTTCTTAACCTTTCTTTCCAGTTTTTAATTTTTCACTTATTAATATTTGTTTGTACACAGTTCCACCGTCCATTTTTGGTCGTCCCCTTAGTCGCCTTCCCTGAGTATTGTTGTTATACATTTGAATTAATTTCCTTTTACTGTCCATTCTATTAACATAACCCGTCCCATTCAACCGACTTATTCTGACAAATGAAGTATAAATAAATCTCCAAAAAGCTGCATCAATTCTTTATTATATTGCTTCCTCCAATTTTCATTCACTTTAATTCCCCGAAACATTCTTCTTAAGGCTTTTCTTTCAAAAGCAGCCAGCCGTTTAGAAAAATCTGTATTCAATGTCCAAGATTCTGCTCCCTATGTTACCAATGGTCTTATTAATATCATACAGATTTTTGTTTTTGCTCTGAGTACTGATAAACTCTTCAGTACAGAAGAAGTGCGCAATATGCTCTACGTGCTTGTAACTCTTTTTTTTTTCAATTTCTGGTCTTAATTCATTTTTATTTGTTATAATTGTACCAAGATATGTATAATCTTTCATTCTTTAAAAACTATATGTACCAATTTTTATTTTTTATTTTTATGTATGTACCCTTCTTCTTGTATATAGTTTCTATTTCAACCAATAGTGTAAAATATACATATTATTTCAACAATATTCATATTATAATCACTCCTACATGTTTCGATAAATTTGTATCTTTCTCAGGTAGTTCCAAGTTGTATTTCGCTGAAGTTACGTTGTTTCTATGTAATTAAAATTTCATTAAACGTTAAAATATTTTTGTAGTTGTTGTTGATAAATTGTAGTCTGTATGATTTTTACAATACAATTTTTCTCAGTAGTATGTTTACGTGGCCGTATATGAAAGCTCACCACACCAGCACACAGGCAACACCAGCAGAGGAATTTCCAGCTTTTATATATGGCCACATAATCATAACACTTGACAAATTATATTGTAGAAATCATGCAGACTACATTTTATCAACAACCACATAAATATTTTAATTCTTAATAAATGTTTAATAATATAGAAACTACGTAACTGTAACGAAGTACAACTTGAAACTCCATGAGGATGATACAAATGTATCGAAACACGCAGGAGTGACTACAATATAAATATTGTTAAAATAAAATATATGTATTGTGCACTGTTGGTTGAAATAAAATCTATATATATGTACCAATGTTTACATATTAATTATCATTGTAAGTTTCTCGTGATACTATCAAAAACTGTCTTTTTTACTTTTTTGTAATCCCATCCTATATATTTGTTCAACCAGTAATGCAAATACCTCCTTTATATCCTGTAAATTTTCCCCATAATTTGAATACATTTGTCAAATATGTTCCTTCTGTTTCTAGCAGAATTTATTTACCAATATGAAAACAGTCGCCTGAATCCAACCTACACAAACACGCCCTCATTTTGTAAATATGTGCTCTAATATTATTCTCCCTATCCTCATTTTGTAATGCTTTCATTAACCGCCACTTCTGGTACTATCATCATCCTTGGTTGAAGCAGTCTTTAAAAACTAAGGCGAGTGGAATGGCACTAACATTAACAATGTCGTTAATAATATCCTCCATTCCACATTCCGGAAAATGTTGCCACAATTCGGCTGAGAATCTTTGTCTTCCGTTTGCTGTCTGAAAAGTATACAGACTAAAATACGAATAAATATAGGATCATTATTTTATCTGAGTAACAAGTTGCCTGCTCAGCCGCCGCCCACACGGATTGCGGATTAGCAACGGAAGTGACATACGGAAATTTCACAAATAAGGATCCTGTGCAATTGTGCCTTCGGTTATGTATGAATATGACATTTTACTTCTCGTATTAAAGAATGAATATGGAGTGAGTTTGTCCTGGAAGAGGGTTCTGAAGAGAATATTTGGACTTAAAGGAAGAAAGAAACGCGACAAAACTACGCGATGCACAACATTGTAATTCGTAATTCTCGTCAGATATTACTAAGATGATAAAACTGGCGGAGCATGCGACACGCATGGGGGAGATGGGCAATAAACATTTTGGCAAGCAACTCTTGAAGAAAGGAAACCACTTGGAAAATATGGGTTTATAAGGGAAAGCAATATTAAATTGCATCTTAAGGAAACAAGATGGGATGTTGTGGACCGAATTCTCTTGGCTCAGGATGTGGGCCAGAGGCGGTCTGTTGTGAATACGGTAATGAACTTCCAGGTTCATGCAATGCAAGTAATTTCTTGGTTATTTGATAAAGTAATAATATCTGAAGAGATACTATGCTCCATTAACTAGTAGTAGTAGCAGTAGTAATAGTGAGGAGGAGGAGGAGGA
>Ga0123357_10011576_pt1 | contig 11325 bp, 9 predicted proteins | sample TergutEmb28metaG_FD_89873 | JGI IMG/M metagenome (GOLD analysis project Ga0123357, IMG submission 89873) | Embiratermes neotenicus P4 segment gut microbial communities from Petit-Saut dam, French Guiana - Emb289 P4 | ecosystem: Host-associated > Arthropoda: Insects > Digestive system > Gut ...
GTGGCCGTCCCGTGCACAGGTTGAGAGAGGACCAAATGCTGTATAATACAATTTTGACCTCCTGATGATGAGCACAAAATGCTTGAAACATGTAAAGGCATATAATAAACTTATTATAAAACAAGATTTTGAGCATTAAGTTGGTTAATTACTAAGATTATAATGAGATGCACGGTCAGCAAAACATAAAAAATACTGCACAACGTTTTGAAATCCAGTCTGCTACTAATAAGCCACGCTTCGTATTTAACACCAATATTAATTAACACGTCATACAAATAAGTACTTGGATGTAATTACCCACTATATAGAACATGAGACAAATGAATCACATTAACACCTAAAAAAGTAAGGAAAACCAGCCGAAGTAGCATCACGTTTATTGCACAGCATCCCATGAATTCAATGTGCGCGCATCACCAATCATAAATGCACACTCTCTCTTCTATTCTGACTGCGGAAACCAGCTAACTAATCTATTGCACGATGAAAGGTTTTAATTTATTTTTTCAGTTTTAGAACAAACCAATACGGCCGTTAATTTCGATGACACGACTACTGCAATAAGCATTTAGATTAGAGACGAAATTTTCGTTCTAACAAACGCTGCTTTAACAAATTTGAAAGTAATTACAAATAGATATGAATTTATATCCCCATAAATCTGACGAATATACTGGCAATAATGTCTGAAGTTTTCACATACTGCAAAAACAAAGACGTATGTCACTGCTGGGGTAAAATCTGAATTGTAAATTTCTGAAGATATTTTCCTTCTTTTTGATAATCCGTCTTCTTTATATTAACATATCTGACAATTTGTATATCATTTAATTACCTTACAAATCACGCCAACCCAAATTAATTAGATCCAAATATAAAACAAAATACATTTTATTATTCTCAGTCATAAGTGGCCATTAATAAAAGATTTTGAAAAGCTAGTATTCTCTCAAATAAATAAGAAATTTTCAGCTCCTTATGAAACCGACTAACCATACAAGGCTCAAAGCGTTCTACAACTAGATCCCACCCGGAGTCAAATAAATCCTCCTATAGTCTCATTGCCGCTTTCTTTGAAAGCTATTTTAATATTATCCTTCCCTCTCCAATTACGATTCTTAAAATGTTTCTCCTACTAAAATATTTATGCTTTCCTTGTTCCTATTTCAAGTAGGCCACAGGTTCGAATAGTTTAATTTCCACTAATTTGACTACTCTGGCCGCTGATCACCTTTATAAAAGCTAGCGATAATTAAATACAAACTATGAAACTCGTCACAATGTAGTTTCGACCAACTTCCTCTTATTGTATCCACCTTAAGTCCAGATATTCTCTTCACCACACTGCTCTCGAACGCCTTCACTCTATAGTTTCTCTTAATGTGAAAGACCAAGCTTCAGACCTGCACAAAACCACAGGTAAATTAACAATATCAAGGTTATACAGTGCTATCCTATTTTTGTACGGGAAACTTAGAGATGAAATCTTCCAAATCGAAAATCCTTGGAAGTAGTTCCTGCATTTATTCTACTCCTATTTGATCTTGCCAACACATCTTGTCACTTTCGTTCCCTCACACCTCGAAGTTTCTATTTCCTTTTTCGCCTGTAGTGCAATCGACACTTATGTAAGGGTGACAAATTCCACTGTGACGAATGGACAGATGAACAGATACACGGCCAATTACAACGATATTTCAGACAATATCCTTTACTGCCCACAACGTGCTACACACTTCGGCTTTTTCATAAAGCCAAACGACCGTTTTGTGAAAAGCCGAAACATGTAGTACGCTGTAAGCAATAAACATTACTGTCTGAAATATACTTAGACTGACGGCGTGTCTTTAATTTTTCTAGATATTCTGTCCACATAAAATCTCAAGGCCCCTGAATATCCTTCACAGGGGGCTGTCAATTAATTCTGGACACCAAAGATGTTCCGCTTTAATAATTCCTCGACACGTTCCCAAGCGTGTAACTGAGCTGTGACAGACAGACGCCAGCAAATAAAACTATCAGGGTTTTATGTACGAAAACAAAATAAGCAGTGAGTAATAAATCTGCTGACATAAATTAATTTTTATGTCTCTCGAAAACGCCCTTATTTAAGTTTCTTTGGTTTCTTCAAGATTTTCGCTATTTCGAAACAGATACTGACATGCCTAACAAAGATGAATCAGACTGTAAGACTAATATTAGATATTGTTAAATTCTTATAAATTTACAACTCTAAATTGAACAATGTGAAGTGTTTGTCACCAAATGATTCCATCAGAAGTTTCCTTCATCAGAATATTTTAAGCCTTAGCCACAGTAACAGATTAGAGACAAAATTCCCTGTATCTTAAACAAAGTTTCCAGCAAACGGAATGTAACAGTAACTGCGGAATTCACCATCTACGGCCTATGTATAAAAGCAAATTTTATGCGTTGGCTGTAGATGGCGATGCGTGATCATCCTAAAACTTCTGCTTCTTTGTGAATCGCCTGCTGCACGCGTTGGATGGAAGGCTGGTTGGACCCCATATTCAGTCCGGATATGGTTTAAATATTTAGCCTTTAATAAGAATCGATCCATGGTGATCTACGGTCACGTCACTAACTCAATGACACTTATCATCCCACAGTGTGAAACACAGAGAACTGAAATTTGAAAGACAAAGGATTACTGACACCATATAACTAATACTAATTATGTTACCAAAGGTAAACACGTATCAGGCACCATTAGATTTACAGATGCTTATTGTTGTGTTTTATATGTGATATACGAGTACTAATGTAATGTGAAAGTGTCGATAGCATGAGTTCTGACTGACATCTCTGCATATTGACAACATTCAGGGAAGCTCTTTTACGTAGAACTGAACATTTCATTAGAATAATTAAAATGTGTCGTGTCCAATAGTTCTATTTAATTAAGGTGCATCCAGATAATTGATTTAGAGTAATTTCTATTCTGATATATACAGGGTGTCTTTTTTTCATGCTTGACCGATAATTGCCGGCCCAACCCTCCTTCTAACTCTGCCAGCGTTTCGTCGTACGCCGCGTGTCGGCGAGGTTTAATACTCGATGACAGGAGCTAGATAAATGATCACAATGATGACTGAGACAGATATTGGGACCTAAGAAGAAGTACTAAAAAGGTCTAAAAACTGTGCAGTGAGGAACTTCCCGACTTTTATTCCTACCAATTATTATCCTGGTAATCAAGTCGAGGAGATTGGTAAGGGGCGGGCATGTGGCACGAATTGCTGAGGAAAGATATGCATACAAGTTTTCGGAGATGAAACTTGAAGGAAAGAGAACATTTTTAAGATAGGGATTTGGATGGGGCATATTGAGTTCAAAGACAGATACGCGAATGAATTGGATTGGATTGGTCTGGCTTATGTTTGGGAGTATGGCTGGCCCATATGGCAGTAATGAATGAGCCTTTACCACACATATATTTACGAAATGGCTACATTATTTATCGTAATTGAAATAAGTTCAGTAACGTCGACGCAAAATTGCGCAACAATTTATAACAGCACTATTATAGCCTTGTTCATTGACGCAATCCTTCCGGCAGCACTATGGCCCTGGGGTCGACTCAACTTCTAACAGAAATAAGTATCAGGGATATTTCCTGGTGGGTAAAGGCAGCCGGTGTGTAGGGCTGACAACCTTACCGCCTTCATGTGCCGAACAGCTAGAAATACGTAAACATCTGGACCTGTAATATGCCAGTACGGGGATTGCTTTATCTTCTTTTTTTTTACAGCCTAGACTAGGAAATCTGAAATCAATTTATGCTCATCTACCAGGCAGCGTATTATTACGTTAGGAATTATACTGAATCATCAAGCACTCCTTTGCTTTATAGACTTTTTTTACACGGCTTCTCAGGCCCAATGGGGCAAGGCCTCCTCACTGTCGATGCTTCACGATAACACTCAGACACTCCACACCCGGTAGGACTCCTCTGGACGAGTGATCGTTCCGTCGCAGACCTCCCACCTGACAACACACAACACTCACAAGAAACAGACATTCATGCCCCCACGGGATTCGAACCCTTAATTCCAGCCAGCGACCGGCCACAGACCCACGCCTTCGACCGCGCGGCCTCTGGGGTCGGCGCTTTGTAGACGTAATATGATAATGTTCTGCAACCACCACAATTTAACAGACCTACTTAGCGGTAATCAGTTACATATCGCAAGTGAATTGAAAAAAGTAGGTCATTTCTGTACTTCAAGGTAAAAGCTACGTAACGAGCTTTTTTGGAACAAAACTGACGTTCTCTTTTTACAAGTGAATTTACATAATTGTTTAAAACACTGAGCGCTTCAGTACCAAAATAAGGTATAAGACGTTGCGCTGAGTGGGCTGGCACATTTGACAGAAATAAACTCAAATGCTGAGTTCCAGTTTGCGGCATCTCTTTTATTAATAAATAACAACGGCACATATATGAAATTTACGTTTTATTACATTTCCGGGGAAAATTATTGTTACATTTCCGGGTAAAATTAACAAGTATGGCTCACAAGTAACACTTATTACAAGAAACTGTCATTGTAATTAGCTCTTTTATAAACAATAAATCGTGATATTTTAGGAGGTACACCTCTAGCATACCTCCCTGAAGATGGCCACAAAAGGTGGCCGAAACTTGTAGTAAGCTAGGCTGATCATAATATAACAAATCTACATGTCTGCATATGCACTTGTTGGTTACTTCTCATAACAAATCATCAGTGCATGATCGTGAACCATTTAAAAATAAGTGTATCACACTTTGTTGCAAAACGTAATTCAGTAAATGAATAATCATTACATCGTACGTGCATCAATAGCCACAAAGGAAAAAATAATTTTACCTTTGACAGAACTCCAGACTTCACGACCACCATCTTGTTGAGTAATCCAGTAGGGGGAAATGACATGTGGCACAAACACAGAGGAATGTATGTGGCTGACCGTATTCTAAGTCATCGGATCAAGAGCGATGACACACTTAGAGTAAAACGCTTCTATACTAGAAAAAACATATATATATATATACATTAAAATGCGTATTACGATTACAGAAAAACGCTGTCTAACACTGGGATACCAGTTTCTTGTACATGTATAGATATGTCGTAAGCCAATGCCAGAAACCTAATTTCCCATTGAACTAGGAGTACTGAACTACGAATATTCTTACTGTGTGGCATATCTCATGCACTCATGCATCTCAGATCGAGCATGGCATTTTGTATACAAGAACCTTGCTTATGCTTTTGCAAGACGAAATGAAAGCGACGATGTCGTTTAATATAGTATAGACAACGAGCGTTTCAGCAATATTCACGTGTTCAGGGCAAAATGACAATGACTCTTTCAAAATACTGACCTTAAAACTTAGCTAACTTCATCTACTCAAAATGCGTACAAAATGTAAATTAGAACGTATCAAAATAAACGCTTGACAAGGATAACAAAATTATGTAACAAAATTGCCATGTTGTATGTACAGTAACATTTTTTTTGACGTTTTGCTGACCGTGGTTCTCAGTATATTTACCTCAGTAATTAACCAACTTGATGTACAAAATTTTTGTTTTACAATGAGTTTATTTCATGCCTCCACAAGTTTCGAGCACATATGCTCATCATCAGGAGGTGTGATGATACCAGAGGCTGTGTAATGCAATTTTGACCTCCTGATGATGAGCATATATGCTCGAAACTTGTGGAGGCATGAAATAAACTCATTGTAAAACAAAAATTTTGTACATCAAGTTGGTTAATTACTGAGATAAATAACCAATATATCTCTATTCCACGCTGGAATGTTGAATAGAGTGAGAAGCGGTCGCAACAGCCAACCGGTAAATTAAATGCCGTGACAATGATATATAACCTCTGCGTATTAACTTTCCGAGTCAGTTCCACTTCTATACCACAAGATACGTACATCCTGACCACCACTCCAACTCAACATTACAACGGTAACACTCCGTCAGTATTAATACCATAGGTGACAATATGGATTATGTGAATGATAAAAAACATGCGCAGAGCATCAATTGTCTCCATCTCCCATTTCCGAAATGCACCCCATTTTGTAATGAGGGACATAGTCAGTACCCTCTGTTACTACATGCAGGTTACTATTCCAGTACATCTCATTTCTCAAAGCTATAAATGAGATGCTGTTTACCAACCAAAACAGGAAACAACTGAACACGGTTTCAATGAATTGTTTTGTATAGGTTACCTTTTTTGAAGTTTGCTGCACAATTGGCTATCAGAGTTTGATCACGTGATATAGCTGAGGTGGTATGTCGCCGGTTTCTCGACCGACTTGGACCCACAGAATTCATATGGAATTTGTGGTGGACAAAGAGCCACACTAACAGTTTTCTTCCAGTTACCTCGGCCTTTTCTTGTCAGTTAACACTCCCCAATTCCTGCACATCTCTATAATCCATCAACAGGCTGCTGCCACAACAAGTTTGTAACGGGGAGCATTACCAATAGACTCAGTCATGGCCCACCACAACTATGTAACTTGTAACATATGACTTTTCCAAATTCTTAACAGAATGTTAGTGTAAACGAGATATGAGATACATTTACTGACAATGACACTTACCCCAGCTTAAAAGAAATGTTGTTTTTTACACGGTAATGAGTATTTTTGTGGTTCAGCTCCTGGGCTGTCTCCACGCACTGCTTCTGCAACCAACTTCTGTGAACACCAACGGTTTTCCGACCAGTTTTATTTCTATATTATGACAGAAGAAAGTAACGGACTGTGCAACACATGCCGATACAGTGTTAAAAACCGTCTGCAGCTCGTACAGTAGTTACTGATAAGCAGTAACTCAAAGAAGAAATTCACTACTCACGATCACCTGCGGAACGTGGTGCTCGTAAACCTTACATATTTTGCCCACCCTATAACTACTAAGGCCACTACTCTTCGTTTCGAAAGCCGGCTCTGCTTCCACCTTCAGGCAAGACGGGCCCAACTTGTTGGACCCCCTTGATCAAGCTATTTTCAGTCACTGTTTACTACGGAAACACTCAACTAGTGTAAGAAAGCGCGATAAAAGTGTTTTAGTTGTGTTCATTGATTGAGAATATCTCGCTATAAGAGGTCCTAGAGGCCAGGTGCTTCTTTCCGGAAGATGGAAGTACAGCCGGCTTCACAACGTAGTGTTTTAGTGTCTAAAAGATGTACAGACGGTGGACAAGGTCCAAGAAATGTATTAATTTAACTCATCAATTCCTTCTTTATCTGATAATCCTTTCCGTCACTCCAAGAATAACAAGAAATACACTTGCTGTTTCTCAACGTTAGACCTCATCAAATGACGCCAATGCGTGCCCAACTATGCTGTTCCAGCAGTACGACCGGTCGGTACACCTGTGTGGTTGCTAAGCCCCTTGCTGGGCTCGTCGCGTGTGGATCCCGCACAATTTCAAGTAGACGTCTGCTTCACACGCATGATACGCGAATATCACAGACACGTTTTAACAACAAATTCTTTCATGTCGGGCTGTCAATAAATACATGGAATGGCATGTCGTGTCTGCTGTAGAGTAGAGGTGCAGAACTGTACAAATTAAAAACCCATGTCTTTGTTATGAACAAAAATATTAACGACAATTACTTTGACCTGAAAATATGGTCTCATTTTATGAAAAATGACTAGGAACATCTGTTTTGCTATAAAACACATAAAGCATGTGACATCATACAGCAGACAGCGATCCTTTACCTAATATTGTCTGTCCCATTAGACAAAAAGAACACAGAATGATTTTCCGGCAGTGACAAGAGATTCTCTTTTTCGAAGTGTCCAGATCATCTCTGGGTTCCGCCTAATCTCACAGTCAACTGGTGTCGGGGTTTATTCCCAGGGTGCAAAGTGGCAGCAACCTGCAGCTGACCGCTCACCTCTGGCAAGTGTCGAAATTGAGAAGGTTTCTATAGAGTGAACTTTGCCTTTTTACTTACACCCTCCTCCCCTCTTCCACAATATTTAGGGGTTTACAGAGGAAGTGTTATGGGAAATGCAAATATACGTACAATTTTGGAGGTTTACTGCAAGATACAGCGAAACCGGAGGTAAAGACACTGGGAAAGAGGACGAAACAATGTGGTATGAGAGGACTAATACAATGAGGATAGACGTGTGGAAACGAAGGAAACTTCTGTGCGTGGTTTCAACTCAGGAATTCACGTAGACCAATCACACCATATTTGAATGTGCAGTTTTAAAGTAAAGGCTTTGAGAATTAAAGAAGATTTGGTATAGATAGGCCTATGTTGCTGAAAGGACAACAATGGCTTCGGAATGCAATAAAATTATAACAGATTTTAAAGGATGCATAAATGCCTTATCCGATTCACTCAGAAGAACGGGTCAAGGATTTTTGGAAACTGTGGAACAAAGATCCCTTGTTACTTTGGTCTATAAACACAAACATCTTGCAGGGTAGTCAGCGGCGACTCCCCTGATGACAAAGCCAGCATGGTCGACCGAATCGTTGGTGTATACACACACACACACACACACACACACCACACACACATACACACACACACACACATATATATATATGCATTAATCAATATTTCACTTTATAAAAAAAACGGAAATATTCATCAGCAATGCTGCGAGAGCAGACAACAACAGACAGCGTCACAGGTGTTACTGTCTGCGTGATTTCAGGCTTCCGCCACGAAGTAGATGAGATCTGCGCTCTTGTGGGAAGTTGCGTAGCTCCGAGTGGTAGTTCAATACCGACGTTTCGGGACAAACTATCGGTCCCATCTTCTCGAAGATGCTGCTTGAACTTATTTACCTTGAAGATAGTGCCGAAAGATTTTCCCGAAACATCGGTACTGAATTATTACTTACCCTACGTAACATCTCACAAGAGCGCAGACCGCAAGAAAAACATGGTTCAGATAGAATTAGTATTGAATTAGTATTTTTTTGGACTTCAGTATCGTATTTTCAGCCTACGTAAAGATCTGATAACACTATATATTAATAAACTACATACTCCAGTTCTACGAGGTCAATGCCACTGTGTCTGGGACAATCTGCTTCAAACAAACTGGGGAAGCCGTAGATGGTAGACTAATGTAGAGCACAAATTGAATCATAACTGGCATGAAAAAACGTCACAATATGGTTTCCAATTTACATACCATCAACTATTTTCCCTAAAACGCATGTCCCGTTGTTATGAACACTCAATTTTGACACCTGATCATATCTGCCACTGATGTGTGCAACTTATCCTGTCTGCCGAACTGTACGGCATCGCTCTCACACGAGGTTGATCCACACGCCTGACTCTGAACTTCCATTCTCCCACTCCCCTTGCCTGACAGCCAAAACGGATCGCTCGGCCCCGCCAGTATCACTTTAACACAGTTTATGTCTATTCTATCAGAGTTTATTGCGATCCAACCGCGATTCACAACAGACGTCAATAAATGGATGATCGAAATATATACACGCACTGAAAGACAGTTTGTTTCAGTTACAAAATACGAAAGCACCATACATTCGACATCTATAGCCTCCAGACTACTTCTTACTTGAAATTTATTGAGTGCATTTATAGAAGTTCGCGATATATTTACAAGTATACAGTACTCTGAGGTCATCGTTTCTTCAGATAGAATTTTCTCTCATATTTTCCCCAATGGAAATAAATTTTTCTTCCTTAAGCTCACCTTAAAATTAACCACCATATTTTAAATGTAGACTGTATGTGTTACATCCAGTACAGACACAAGTAATGACACTAGGCAGCCAAGAGTTTCCGAAAGAACTCTGAAAATCTGTTTTCTTCTACACAAAGGTCCATTGCTACCAAACTTAATGACATCGGGCAATACAAGTTGGCAATCTAACAACGGCACGCCGTGTAATGTTTTCCATGTTTCCCATGTATTAGACAGTTACTAATGCAAGTCAACCATAATGCAATTGTCAGTTTTTGTATGTGTTATTCTTATTTATTATTATTATTATTATCGTTATTATATCCTACATGAAATACGTAATACTGTACGGCAACTTTAAATGTACACACAAATTACGGAAATCAAACACATTCTTATTAATAATAATTTTAATTGTCCATGCTTTAATTAATATTAATAATTTATATATTTAACAGACTACTGTCTTTGATATACATGCAAGAGCTCTAACTTCTAGTGATGATACATACTGTTTTATACATATATTGTGTTGGGTTCCTCCCTGATGATGGTCTAAAAAGGGTGGAAACATGTAGGATACAATAATAGTAAGTTATAACAATAAAAATGTATGAAAACTGCATACAAGTGCATTTTGTTGGACTCATAATAGCAGCACGCAGTATAGGTTACTGGTTGGTGAATTGGGCTCCAGCATACATGGCCACAGACTCGAATCACACACGAGTGTGTTAATCAGTGCTGTTAATTTTATTATCGTTGTTATTATTCCTACTGAAGGAGGGGTGGGGGGGGTTTGAATTATTAAAACACCAGTCCGGTGTAAGGTTACAACAGTGCGCGGTGCCACAGTCAGCCCTGCTCTGTACAACTCAAACCTCACAAAAACATAGGTAACCGCAGATATATCTGTACACATTACAATTGCTGGACACAGGCTTGAAGCACACATGGTAGCCATTTTAGTAAGTGACTTGAAACGAGTATTTCTAAAAATAATTTATATGAATGTTTACAAACTAACTTTATACAAATTTTCACAGATCTATCTTCGGACGAATGTAGGTATTATCAAGTTCGAAAAGCATTTAACCACTTTAAAACCTTGACTGATTATATAGAGTTTCGATACCCAGGAAGTGGACAAAGACTGCTGAAATTCTAATAATAATACAATGTTATTCCTAAGTCCGTGAAACACGTTAGAATACTGACTGATGCCACAGTTGAATGAAGGCAGTAATGATTATATCTTTCAACAAGACGACTCTCCGGCTCACTACAAAAATGTGCGAGGGTATCTCAATCGAAACTTGCCACAAAGGTGGATAGGACGCACAGGTAAAGAAGATGACGCGTTAATGCGGTGGCCACACCGGTCCCCGGATTTAACCCCGTGCGACATTTTCTTCTGGGGGTTTGTGAAGGACACTGTCTTTGTGCCTCCACACCCCGCTAATCCCCAGGTTTTCGCAACCGTATCACCGCTGCTGTGGCTCTGGTCGACCGTGATATGCTGACACGCGTGTGGAACGAGATGGACTATCGCAAAGATGTCTGCCGTATTACCAAAGGTGGACACA
>Ga0123357_10011577_pt1 | contig 11324 bp, 9 predicted proteins | sample TergutEmb28metaG_FD_89873 | JGI IMG/M metagenome (GOLD analysis project Ga0123357, IMG submission 89873) | Embiratermes neotenicus P4 segment gut microbial communities from Petit-Saut dam, French Guiana - Emb289 P4 | ecosystem: Host-associated > Arthropoda: Insects > Digestive system > Gut ...
GCGCAGACGGTAAACAGCGCGGTCTGGCGATGGCGCTGGCGGGCAACGGACGCTGGGCCTATCTCGATCCGAAGCTGGGCGCGATGCACGCCGTAGCCGAAGCCGCGCGCAAGGTCGCTTGTACTGGCGCGACTCCAGTAGCAGCGACGAACTGCCTGAACTTCGGCAATCCAGAGAAGCCGGAGATTATGGCGCAGTTCTCAGCGGCGATTGATGGTCTTGCTGAGGCTTGCACTGCCTTGGGAACCCCGATTACCGGCGGCAACGTCTCGCTCTATAACGAAACCAAGGGTGAGGGGATTTACCCAACTCCGGTGCTTGGAGTGGTAGGGATCATTGATGATGTGTCCAAGGCCGTGCCAGCGCATTTCCAAAACGAGGACGATCTGATAGCGGTCTTTTCTCCTTATTGCGCGCAATGGGACGAGGAAAATGATACATACACGTATGAAGGAAGTTTCGGATCATCTGCGTATGCTCAAGTTGTCCTCGGGCAATTCTGGGGTGCTCCTCCAGGAATTGCGGTTGAGCATGATCGCAAGGCAAATGAAGTGATAGCCGAACTGGCGAAGCTCGGATTGTTGAGTTCGGCAAGTGATATCTCAGACGGTGGCCTTGCAGTTGCAGTCGTGAAGGCCTCGCTTCCAAAGAACATGGGTGTTCGTATTAATGATCTCGACCACGGCTCGTCGATGGTAACGAGTTTATTCGGTGAATGGGCGTGCAGTTTCTTGGTATCTTTTCCCCGAGGATCACTTGAACAAATTCAGGACTTTTGGAAACAACGTAGATTGGGTGGTCTACGCGTTATCGGCCATACCGGAGGAACGCAGATCGAGATCAGTTGCCGCGGAGATAAGTTGATCTCTGGCGACATTCAAGATTTCAAAAAAGCATATATGGGTACGCTTGAATCACAACTCGTAGCGGAGGTGGTGACAGCATGAGCTTTGTTCAGAGCAGCGACGCGTTTCGAGCCGGAGAAGAGTTGCTGGACGACGAAACACCCTTTGACAAGCTGCGCGAAGAGTGCGGCGTCATGGCGATTTACAACCATTCCGACGCGGCGCGGCTGACCTACTGGGGGCTGTATTCGCTGCAACATCGCGGGCAGGAGTCGGCTGGCATCGCCTCTGCCGATGGACACACCGTCAACGACATCAAGGGCATGGGCCTGGTCGCAGAGATATTTACTGACGACGTGCTGTTCCGCTTGCCGGGACACATGGCCATCGGGCACACGCGCTACTCCACCACTGGCGACTCGGCGTTGCTGAACGCGCAGCCCATCGCCGTGGAATCGACCAAAGGTCTGATCTCCATTGCGCATAATGGCAACCTCATCAATCTAGGCAACACCAAAGCCCGGCTGGAGCGCGATGGTGCCATCTTCCAGACCACCTCCGACTCGGAGGTCATCGTGCAGCTCATCGCGCACTCGAAGCAGGCTGCGCTGGTCGATTGCATGGCCGAGGGTCTGGCCCAGGTCGAGGGAGCCTTCTCCATTGTGATGTTGACGCGCAACCGCATCTTTGCCGCGCGCGATCCGCACGGGCTGCGTCCGCTTTCGATGGGGCGCATCCAGGGCGTCGACGGCGCGCCCGACACGATTGTCTTCGCGTCGGAGACCTGCGCCTTCGACCTGCTTCATGCCAAATATGAGCGCGACGTAAAACCCGGCGAGCTGGTCATGGTCTCGGAAGAGGGCGTGACCTCGCGCTTCTTCAATACCACAACGCCCCAGGCAAGCTGCATCTTCGAGCATGTCTACTTCGCGCGGCCCGACTCGCGCATCTTCGGGCGCTGGGTACAGAAGAGCCGCGAAGAGATGGGCCGCCAGCTCTCGCGCGAGGCCCCTGTCGCGGCGGATCTTGTTGTCCCCGTGCCCGACTCGGGTGTGACCGCGGCGCTGGGCTACGCCGCTGAATCGGGAATCCCGTTTAACCTGGGACTGATCCGCAATCACTACGTGGGCCGCACCTTCATCCAGCCCGAGCAGCGCGTGCGCGACTTCGGCGTCCGCATGAAGCTGAATCCGGTGCGCTCGCTGCTCGAAGGCAAGCGCGTCATCCTCATCGACGACTCGATTGTCCGTGGCACCACCTCGCGCAAGATCGTGCGCATGGTGCGCGCCGCCGGAGCTACCGAGGTGCATATGCGCATCTCGTGTCCGCCGACCATCTCGCCCTGCTACTACGGAATCGACACGCCAGACAAGAAAGACCTGATCGCCGCCAACCACACCATCGATGAGATCCGGCAGTTTATTGAAGCCGATTCGCTGGCCTATCTTTCGCTGGTGGGGCTGACGCACGCCTGCACCACTGGAGAACCCATCGACGGACTGGCTCCGGCCAGCTTCTGCACGGCCTGTTACACAGGGGATTACCCGACCCAGGTTGTCGATGTTAGCGAAATACTGCCTGCGGCTGCGGCTATATAAAATTTTTCTGAAAAAGTATCTACATATGCGCTCCGTGCTCAGTAGATGCCGTGGTGGTTACCGTTCCTAAGCTGCCGGGCAGTTTTCGGGATGTCTTGGGCACGGCGGCGACACGGGTTCGCTTCAGCGGCAGATACAGTACGCGCAGCAGCTTCCATAACCGTCCTACGCTGAACTGCACACCCTGATCTGCAAGCAAGGCTTGCCTTAGCTGGGTCAGGGTCAAGTCAGGGTTGCGGGTAACCTGTTCGCGCAGATAAGAGGCGACCTCGTCCGTCATGCGGCCGCGCGGCCCAGGCTTATGGCGCACACGCTCGGCCTGTCCGGTTAGTCTACGCTGTCGGACTACCTTCTGAGCCCACCCGTAGCTTACGGCAAACCGTTGTGCAATCGTTAGTAACCCATCATCGCCGCGATCATAGGCCAGCAAGAGCTTTCTGCGCAGGTCGTCATCGTATGCTCTAGCCATTCCAACACCATCATAAATAAAAATATTGTAGAAAAATCTACTGAATTACAAGTAGAAATTATACACACGTAGTAACTTGCAAGCGCAAATATGGTATCTTTCCCGTTAATTCTCAGGAAAAGTATTCGTAACCAGACGGGGTGAAATTATTGGAACTTAAATAATCAATAACGGTTACTTGGTGTTGTTATTTGCAATTTACACAGTAGAGCTGTGTGATTCGATAACTCTGGCAAGTACGCGAGGCATGTTCCGGTCAGGCTTCCATGCGCCGGTTCGATTGAGCCATCCATCCCAGAGTCCTGCAAGGATAGCACGGCGTAGAACCTCTTTGTCCCTGTTCTTTCTAAGAAAACCTAATTGTGTCCGATAAGCCCACCATAGAGTGTGCAGTTTCTTGCGCCGGGAAGAGTGCTTTTTCCAGAATAGAATTTCGTTGCGCGCCATGTAGTACCAGTAGTAAGGCTTGGCTATACGGCTCTCGGGGTGATCCGTGGCATGATATATCTTCGACTCGAAATCAATTACGTTGCGGTAACCGGCCTTGAGCGCGCGCAGGCTCAGATCGGTGTCTTCCCAATAAGCGAAGAGATTCGGATCGAAACCTCCGATCCTGCGAAGTGCCGCGACTCGGACGAGCAGTGCAGTACCAAGGAGTACAATCTGGTCCGGATACTTTAAAGACCACTCCATTGCTGTACCAATCTGTTTATTAAGTGTATAAGCGGGAACTTCAGGGTTGAACCTTCCTCCTGCATTCTGAAGCTCGAGGGGATTTTGTAAAGACGCAATGAGAGGAGATACAAGAGCAATGGAAGAGTCGGCCTCGGCGCGACGGACCAGAGAAGAAAGCGTTCCGGGTTCCGTAACCGCATCGCTGTTCAGGAGCCATACATAGCCGGCATTCATTCGCAGAGCGAGGTCGATTCCCAGGTTGCAGCCCCCGGCGTATCCCAGGTTCACCTCGGAACGAATCAACTCGGTATGCTCATCTGCGAGTTTGCCAATAGCCTGGAACGATTCGGGTTTGCTTCCGTTATCGATAAGGACAATTCGATAGGATGGGTAGTCCAGCTTTCGGACAGAAGCTACTGCTGCGGCTGTTTCTTCGTGCGAATTCCAGTTAAGAATTACAATGATGACTAGCGGATGCACAAAACTATAATAAGTTTGCAATGTTCTAGTATCCTGAATGATAAACGTTATAATTCTATAATTTGTTATTAGATGCACAAAAGAGAATAGATGTTGCTTTTGTGGATACAAAAAGGAGCGCTAATGAAGTTAGCCATATTCTATCGAACCCTGTTACGCATAGCCAGGCCTCTTCTGATTGTAAATTGCGTTACTTCACAATATGCCGCGGCTTCGAGTAATGGATCCTCAAATGGAGCAGCGGGTATGCACCAATGGTTTATACGTCCTGATGGAGGTGACCGGAAACAGTGTACGGGTGAAGTGGATGCTCCCTACCATGGCAAGGGAACGATGCAACCCTGTGCATTCAGGCATCCTTATTATTTATTTACCAACGATGAATACAACAATAAACACTGGGTGGTCGAGGGCGGCGACACGATTCTGATTCATGGCGGCCCGTATCGCATGGGATATAAAGGGCCCGCTGCGCGCGACTACTGGGGAAGCTGTCCTGGCGATCCTTTCGGTTGCACTATGCCTCCGATTCCGTCGGGTACGCCTGGCCATCCGACTCGACTGCTGGGCGAAGATCACGGAGCCTGTAAGCAGAAGACCCAGTTGTATGGAGGTTATGGGCTGGGAACAGTAATTAATCTGGCAGGTGCGAAGAATGTGGAGATTGAGTGTCTTGAACTAACAGATCACACGCAATGTACGCGCGTCGGAGCCGGATATCCCGCATCGGAAGGATGTAACTCATCGTTTCCGCTCGATGATTACTCTAGTGTGGGAATTGGGACGAATACTGAAACCGCTAATATTACTTTGCGCGATCTGTATATTCATGGATTTACCTCTCGGGGAATTATTGGAGCTATTGGCGGCGAGATTGATGTTGAGCGCGTAAGGATCGCTTTCAATGGAGCCGCCGGTTGGGACTTTGATGATGGCAAAGGAACAAAGAGCAGTCCGAGTGCATGGGTGAAGGCCTCCTACTTGACCGTCGAATGGAATGGTTGCAATGAGGAGTATCCCATACGCCATGAAGTTCCGGCGCATAACTGTTTCGATCAAGACCATGGCGGTTACGGCGATGGAATTGGCACGCCGGATACGACGCTGAACTTCACTTGCAACCATTGCATTATCCGCTACAACACGCAGGATGGATTCGATCTTCTGCATGCCAGTGGCAGTACGATTGCAATCTCGAACTCGATGGCTTACGGAAATATGGGGCAGCAATGGAAGATAGGAGCTATGCGTGAAGTTCGCTTCCAAAACAACCTTACCGTCAATAACTGTAAGAGGCTATCCGCGCCGGTAAAGGACGCTCCTGCGGACTACAACCGCTATCTTTCTCTGTTTTGCAGAGCTGGTGGCGATGGTATTACTTTTGTTGTAACCGATGGGGGAAAGTATATATTCCAGAGTAATAGCTTTGCAGGGTATGGAGCTACAAGCTATGACATCCAGTGCAGCGGGACCTGCTCAACTGCAAGTATTATTTTCCAGAACAATCTCAATATAGGAATTAAGAGTCCCTACGACGGCAGGCCTCCAGGAATTTTCTACTTAGGAGAAAATGTTCCACGTGGAACATTATTAGAGAATCATAATATTTATTACAATATGCGCACCTGCCCCGTGGGACATGCAGAGCGCTGTGTTGATCCTAAAATTGCATATCTCCCTCAATGGAAAGGCGAAGAAAGTCTTGACGGCATCGATTTTCATCTAACCAGCGAAAGTCCAGCGCGAGGCGCGGGAGTATCGGTTGGTATAGATACCGATCACGACGGCATGTTGCGGTCAGGTAGTTCTGTAGATATTGGAGCTTTTCAGTATCGCCATTGACATATGGGTTTAGAGCGGGTTGATCTTCAGTTACTATGTTCGGTACGCCCTGAAGATCGACCCGCGCAGCCTGTAAAAAGACCGGACCAGCGCTGGCATCGTCCGCAATGAAGTGATAAGTGCCGTTAGTTTTGCCGTCTTATAAAAAAGGTTTGCTTGCTGGAAATGAGTAACTGCCTCTGGGATACGATGCTCGTTGAGGGCGATCTTTCCTCGAAGAATCTCAAGCTCGGCTGTTCTTTTTGCTCTGGTTGCCAGTACCTGTTTGTATTCCGGCGCATCGGGCGGCCAGAGCGCGAGAGACTTGTCCAATACGTGAAGCCCGGATTCAGACATGCGCGCTCTGCTTGCCGACAGGCTGGCGCCGTGTTTCCGGTAGTGAACCAGAACCTTGCGGTGATAACCGATGCGGTGGCCAGAGGCGGCGAAGCGTATCCAGCAGTCGAAGTCCTCGCTCGTGCGCAGGGATTCATCATAAAGCACGGATGCGAGTGCCGCTCGGCGCGCCGTGATGGATGTGAAGACATGGCAGCGCCGCATAAGGATGGCTATGGCGGTCGCTTCTCCTTCGGAGGCACAGAGATTCATATATTCGGTGCCGTCGTGGATGGAATCTCCGAAGAATTTTGCGTTGCAGTAGACCAGATCGTATTCAGGATGGTCGTGGAGGAACTTTGTCTGTACCTCCAGATAGTTCGGAAGCCAGATGTCGTCAGCGTCCAGAAAGGCAACCAGATCGCTGGCTGCGGCTTTAAGTCCAGTGTTGCGAGCTGCGCTAGGGCCGCGATTTTCCTGCTGGATATAGACAATTCGCGAACAGTACGCCGCCAGTATCTTCTCCAGTGCAGGCGTGTCGGGCGAGCCGTCGTTGACGACGATTACCTCGAAGTTTTTGTAAGTCTGTGCAAAGACGGAGTCGAGCGTTTCCTTAATGAAAGGCGCAGCATTATAGGCCGGAATAATTACGCTCACGCGCGCGGATTCGTGGATAGCATCTTCCTGGTTCAAAGTTATAATTAGTCTCCTCGACATGGCTGCCGTCGCGTATATTTATATATAGTAGAGCTTTGTTAATACCGTCTTACTTTTACATTATTCGATAGCATATCTATGAGTACCATTACGGAACAAACACTGCCTCACCTATACCTTCTATATCACGAACTGCGGCTGGAACGCAGCAGCTATTCGTATGTGCTTGAGGCCGATACGTTTGAGAGGCAGATGGAATTGCTTGCCCGCATTCGCCAATCGAAGGGTAAGACGCTTTGGCCTGAGGTTACCTTCGATGATGGCCACGTCTCTAACCTTGAGATTGCGTTGCCGATACTTCAGAAGTATAGGATGGAGGCGCGCTTCTTTGTCACGGCGGGTTGGACGGAGTCAAAGCCTGGGTACATGAGCTGGGCGAATCTGCGCTGCTTGCTCGGTGCGGGGCAGCAGATCGGCGCGCATGGATGGAGCCATACGTTGCTGACGCATTGCCATGAGGATGAACTGCGGCGTGAACTCGACGGCACGCGCAAGACGCTCGAAGACCGGCTGGGCGTGGCTGTGGATACGATGTCTCTTCCCGGCGGGCGTTATAACCAGCGCGTGCTCACGGCCTGCCGCGATGCGGGTTATATGCAGATTTATACCTCCGTGCCTAGAGCGGAGGCTCTCCCGTTGAGAGAGATGGTTGGCAGGCTGAACGTGCTTCAGAGCATGGGGCTGGAGTGGATGGAGGGCCTTTTTGCAGGCAGGAACAGTCTGGCCGGTCTCGAACGCCGGTATCGCAGAAAGGACGCCGTGAAGAGCGTGCTGGGCGACAGACTGTACGAGAAGATATGGGCAATCCTGAACCGAAAAGAAGCGGAGGCCGAATGAAGATTTTCCACGTTATCAGCAGCGGAGGAATGTATGGCGCTGAGGCTGTGATTCTGAATCTGTCGCACGCCTTGAATGAGCGTTCGCACCAAAGTGTGGTGGGAGTTTTTGCAAACTCGTCGAAGCTAAATTTGTCTCTTCATCATAGAGCGAAGAGCGAAGGCCTGGAATCGCATGCGATCCCTTGTATGGGACGGCTGGACCGGTCGGCGATTGCGGGCGTGCGGGAGCTGGCGCTCAGCACCGGCGCGGATATTGTTCACGCCCACGGCTTCAAGGCGGATATCTATGCCTGGTGCGCGCTGCGGCGCTCGGCTGTGCCGCTTGTCTCCACGTGTCACACCTGGTATGACCTGGACCCGGTTGTCTCGTTCTATGGCAAAGTTGACCGGCTCATTCTGCGGAGGTATGACGCAGTGGTTGCTGTCTCCGATGTGGCGAAAGAGAGGCTGCTGAGCGCCGGTGTTGACGGCAGGAAAGTCCGGATCATCAGGAACGGTATCGATCCTCGTCCATTTGCGAGCGCAAGACCTTCGCTTCGCAAGGGCGCTCGCGGTGAAGGCGACCCGGTGGTTGGATTCGCCGGGCGCTTGTCGCAGGAAAAAGGCTGCGATCTTTTCGTTCGCGCTGCTGTGCGTGTGCTGGCGTCGGTACCGAATGCTAAGTTCATCATGGCTGGCGATGGCCCGGAACGGGAAGCGCTGGAACGGCTGATAGATCATTTGGGAGCTCGCGGGAGTGTCTCTCTGGTGGGACGCCGTGATGACATGCCGAGCGTCTATGCGTCCTTCGATATTGCAGTCTTGCCGTCGCGGGACGAGGGCCTGCCGATAGCGGTTCTGGAGGGCATGGCCAGCGGGTTGCCCTGGGTGGCGGCTGCGGTGAGCGAGGTGCCGAAGATCATCACGGACGGCGAGTCCGGGCTGCTGGTTCCTGCTGAAGATGTGGAGGCGCTCGCGGCAAAGATTGTTGCGCTCCTCAACAATGCAGAGGAGAGATGCCGCCTGGGAGAAGGCGCGCGCAGGCGGGTTGAAAAGGAGTTCTCTGTAGATCGCATGGTGTCGGAATATCTGGATGTTTACCAGCAGGTTCTCGATAACAAAAATAAGGTGGTGAATTAGATTTGAAATCTACAGGCAGCATCGGCAGGAGAAAAGCAGATTCCTCCGCTTCGCTGCGGAATGACAATGTGGAACGGCTGCGGAGTGACAAGCAGAGGGGCTACCGCGTAATGACAAGCCGGAAAGTTTTCATGATGGACCTGTGGGCGACGGTTCCTTATTACACGGCTTACCTGTCGAGAGCTTTGCTGGCGGAAGGCGTGAATCTTACGGTTGGCTCTATCACTTACTATCTTGATGCGAAGTGCTTCACCAGTCGCGGCATTCAGAACGATCCTGGCCTGCTGGATGTCGTGGGCCGGTTCCGGATGCCGAAGCTGCCGCGCCGGGTCTTGAAGCTGGCCGAGGCGATGCTGAACCTGTCGGCGCTGTGGGTGCGGTTCCTGTTTTCGCCACCGGACGTGGTGCATGTGCAGTACCTGCCTATGCTGCGGTGGAAGGTTCCGCTGGACTGGTGGTTTCTGCGATTCTGCCAGCGGCGTGGGGCTGCCGTTGTTCTCACCGTGCACGATCTGCTTCCGCACGATACGGCGGAGAGATACAGGCAAATTTTCATGCGTCTGTATGGCGTGGTTGATGGGCTGATTTGTCACTCCGAACACATCAGGATGCGGCTTATGGAGGAGTTCCAGGTTCCTGAGAAAAAGATCAGAGTGATTCCGCACGGTCCTTTCTTCTACGATCTTGAGAACTCCAACTCGTCACAGAGAGCATTGGAAGATGCATCTGGCAAGCTGCTGGTGCTATGGCAGGGAATTATCTTTCCTTATAAAGGGATCGATCTTTTGCTGGATGCATGGCAGTTGGTTGAGGCTGCGGCGCCGGATGCTCTGCTGGTCATAGCAGGCACGGGTGCGCCGGAGCTGCTCGACGCGATTCGCTGCCAGGTGGAGCGGCTTGGCTTGAAGCAGGTGCGGCTGCGTTTTCAATTTATCTCCACCGAAGAGCTGGTTGCGCTTTATCGCGCGGCGGATGTTGTGGTCTATCCGTACCGCGCCATCACCACCAGCGGTGCTCTGGCGACGGGGCTGGCGCTGGGAAGATGTATCGTCGCCAGCGATCTTCCGGTCTTTCGTGAACTGCTGACGAACGGCGAAAATGCGCTGCTGGTCGATCCGCAGAACAGGGAGTGTCTCTCTTCTGCCTTGATTCGGCTGCTTGGCGACTCCGGCCTGCGGGAACGGCTTCAATCCAATACGAAAAACATGAACTTTGGCGATGAGTCCTGGCGTTCCATTGCGAAAAGCACGCTCGAAGCCTACGCGGACTTTGCCACGTAAAATAACTCAGAAGGAGACGCGATAGCGACTATGCCGCAGACTGAAACATCTCTCTACGATGCCAACGCCTTTGCTACTCAGGCTCTGTCCTCTCCCGAGCGGTTCGCCGCCGTCATCGACCACACGCTATTGAAGCCCGACGCCACGCGGACGCATGTGGTCCAGATGTGTCAGGAAGCGGCCACGCACCGCTTCGCCTGTGCGATGGTCAATCCAGTGTGGGTTGCGCTGGCGGTGTCCGAGCTGGCGGGCACGGGAGTCCGCGTCGGTGCTACCATCGGTTTTCCGCTGGGAGCGACGCTGGCTGAGTCCAAGCAGGACGAGGCGGCGCGCGTGCTCAGGCTGGGTGCGCAGGATGTGGATATGGTGCTCAACGTGGGGCTGCTGAAGTCCGGATCGTCCGGCGCGGTGGAGGACTACGAGCTGGTCCGGCAGGACATTCGCGGTGTGGCCGAGCTGGCGCACGGCGCGGGTGCTATCGTGAAGGTCATCCTGGAAACCTGCCTGCTCAGCTTCGAGGAGAAGCTGCGGGCCTGCGATCTGGCCCTGAGCGCCGGGGCCGACTTCCTGAAGACCAGCACCGGCTTTTCCACCGGCGGAGCCACCGTGGACGACGTCTCGCTGCTGCGCGAGATGGCCGGCAACCGCGCCGGAGTGAAGGCATCAGGCGGCATCCGCACCCTGGCCGACGCCGAGGCGATGCTGCGCGCCGGAGCCAGCCGCATCGGAGCCAGCGCCAGCGTGAAGATTCTGGCAGAATTGTCGTGAATTCAGATATGTAGCCCTAGACAACAAAGACCGTTTCGGATAACTTTCGAATTACCGGGATGGTTATTTGTTCAAATTCTGCAAAAATATCAGCGTAATCGCGATTGTCGCCGGGATTACCTTGATTGTCGGCTTCCTGCTGATGATTTCATGGATCGCCGGGCAGCGTGATTTTTCAGTGCTGCGTTATGTCCCGGCCCTGGTGTCGTACGGGCTTTTTTGCGTGGCGGTTATCAGGGCCGTCACGCCGATAGAGGATATGTGGCACATCAGGCGGACGGAAATCGACACAGAGTCGCCGGGCTTCGTGTACCTGATGCTTGTCGTGTTTTCCGTTGCCGTAAACCTGTTTCTTATTGCTCTCGCGCTGGTAAAAA
>Ga0123357_10011579_pt1 | contig 11323 bp, 13 predicted proteins | sample TergutEmb28metaG_FD_89873 | JGI IMG/M metagenome (GOLD analysis project Ga0123357, IMG submission 89873) | Embiratermes neotenicus P4 segment gut microbial communities from Petit-Saut dam, French Guiana - Emb289 P4 | ecosystem: Host-associated > Arthropoda: Insects > Digestive system > Gut ...
CTCCCCGTTTTTTTCTCTTCAAAATGCAGTTTGTTTCATAATTCTAACGTATTTGGTTCCTGTTTTATTCACATTTTATATACAGGGTGTGCTAAAATTTAAAAAAATAATTCAGGCGCCAAAGGGTTAAAACCGATTTCTTCTACACTGCAATACAAGGCTTTTTTTTTGGGGGGGGGGGGAGGTTAAATGCTTAAATGTCATCAGTGATGGCTACATGGAATTCTGATATGTGCCGTCTGCAACGGGTGTGTCATTAGTACTTTGCTGTCAGAATAAAATTCTCAGCACCACATTGTTTGTTGCCTTATTTTTTGAAATGCCTTGCATTATTATTATTATTATTATTATTATTATTATTATTATTACGGGCTGGAAGAGTAGATGTCGATTATCTTGAGGGCCGAGAATTCTCTTCGCCATTGCGTACCGACCAGCTGTACTCTCAAATTATCTTCGTAACGGACGGCTACTGCCGGCACTTCACTTGGCATTAAAGTTACCGGAGTGTGAACATGGCTGCTTTCCTCCTTCTAATCCTAAGGCCTCATTCACACGTTCCGGTTTTCGACCAGCCGGGAGCTAACCAGACGGACGAGAGCACAACTTGGAACTTTAATAACATCTCCGCTTCTAACCGGCCGATCGAACGAACAAAAACGCTGTGACCAAGCAGTCGTGCATGCAGCGTGATCTGCAATGGATCGTAATTCAATTATTGCTCTGTTCTTGTTGTACCGTCGTCGTAAACGTACATGTAACAGGTTGCATTGGGTTCATCCAGTAATTAAAAAAAAATGGAAGAATTCGGTGCCTTTTACACACTATTTAGTGAACTATGACATGACGCAAACAAGTTTTTTTTTCATTATTTTCGAATGCCTGTTTAATCATTCGACGAGATGCATCGCCGTTTAAAGGAGAGTCTTCAGCGTCGTAACAGTAAAATGAGGAACTGCATTCAACCTGTAGAAATGTTGGCTGTTGCAATCAGGTAGGTAATGTTAATGTATGCTTTAAAAGAAGAATTTGATGATTACATAAAACAAATTGTTTGCATAATTGAAATTTATTTATTGATATATTTTAAACTATTAGCGTGACACAATCTGTAATAATTTAGAATATATTTTTGGAAGTGCACACACGTGAAATCAATGCTGCAGTCTGTGTGATTTGAAGTTACGGAGATTGATGGTGACGGAGTGTGTACTGTAAAATCACGTTCCGTGGAGGAAGATGCACCTGTCTGTCGTTGGGAATACTGGCCATATTGGTTTGGTGTTGGAGGTGACAGAGACGGGTTGTGCATTGCCGGTTCTTGTCCCGCAGTGCACGGCGCCATTCTGGTGTCAACAGCCAGCGGCTGGACTTTAGTAATGTGTAAGTGATGAAGGTTCATAGTACTTGCATACACAATGGATTATTTCCCCCAACATGTGAGGAAGTATGAAATGGCTGGTTGTACACTGGAAGAGGCTGACTGGAAAAGTTGCTTGGCTTTCGGTGTTTGAAAAGCTGGTATAATACCTGTGAAGAATGACAGATGTCGGTTTGGCTGATTTCCTTCTTCCAGTGCTTTCATTATTCTTAGCTCAAATTCATCTGGATTACGCTTTCGCTTTCCACACTGCTCTGTTCGTGGTTTTCGGGAAGGAGTTTCTTGGGAGAAATTATTCATATCATCTCAATTTTGTTCAGCTGTAGTAGCCTGCGACCCCTCCGTATTATCCACCGGTAAACTGTCAGCTGTTTGCCTTTCATTGATCAGTTTCGACAGGAATCTAAGTTGATCGCTGTACACATATTTTCCAGCTTTTGAACACCCCGCATCGGACTTCGTTGCTTCTTTTTTTTACATGACCTTACGTAACAGTCTCGGATATTTCCCGAAGTTTTTATTATTTCTTTACACATAAACGCAAAATTAAGTAACTAAAATTAGAAGTTAGGAACTGGAGTGTGTTATAATGAGAGTAAAATTGACAAAGAGGGTTATTAATTACAGGATTCCTTTTTCCAGATATCAGGCGAGTGGATGCAGTTTTCATGACTTACATTTCTTTTATCGGATTGGAATCTCAACAGCAAGCAAGATAGTCGGAGAAGTATGTCGTAGTACTTGGTCTATCATGCGTCCAGAATGTATTCCCAAACCTACAAAAGAGTAGTGGGAATTGACTGCTTTGGAGTTTGAAAAAAGAGCTAATTTCCCACATTGCTTAGGGGTCGTCGATGGGAAACATATTCGAGTAATCAAACCGGAACACAGTGGCTCGATGTTCTATAATTACAAAGATTTTTTTTCCCGTGATATCAATGGCTGTGCAGACACTAACTACAGCTTTGTGTACGTTGACATTGGTAGTTACGGAAAAGACTGCGATTCTACAGTTTTTAAACGATCTACGCTATGGATATCAATTCAGACAAATGTGCTGGAATTACTCAGTGAGAGACTCTTTCAGGAACAGAAAGTCCAAATGTACCACACTTCTTTGTAGGAGATGAGGGTTTTGCGTTAAACAGAAATATACTTCTACCCTATGGTGGATCTAACCTGAGTGTTAAAAAAAGATTGTACAAGTATCGCTTGAGCAGAGCATGAAGGTATGTGGAATGCGCTTTTGGAATTTTGAGCAATAAATGGAGAATTTTCCAGCGACCGCTTAGTGTCAGTCCTGACTTTACAGTCGTCATTGTTAAGGACTGTGTTGTTCTGCACAGTTTTGTTTGCGAGAGAGATGGTTATAAGTTTGAAGACGCTTTGACAGGGACTGGTCTTGAAGATGCACCTGATGGACAATCAGTACGTGGGGTTAACAGCGAACAATGTAAGGAATAATGCAGCCGATTATTTTCTAGCAGTTGCTGGAGCTGCTTCCTGGCAGATGTCAAAAATATGAACAGTAGAGTAAATAAAATTTAAAAAAACACATAAGTTTGTATGAATTGCAATCAGGTGTGTTCAACAAATTATGGCAATACTCACCAAAAGCGTTTTTTTTTTTTTTTTAACATTTTCTAGAGCTTCGAAGTCTTCTTGAAGATAAATACAAACTTCTCTCCGTGCCTTTTTCGTTTCGTTTCGTTTCTGTCTTCATAAATATCCTCCGTCTTGTCCCACAACACGGGCCTGATTTCCACCAGAGATATTAAAAATCAGTATCGAAATCAAAATCGCCTATCTTCACCACTGGAAGACTACTGTTTCAGTACTCTAATGACATTGCTGTGAAAAGTTGTCGCTCGGATACAGCCGGGTAAAAACCGGAGTGTGTGAACGTGTCTACGAGTATAAGCAACATATGCACCACTTTTGACTCATCGACTGGCCGGCGACCGGGCATAGTAGTGGATAGCTCCGGGTGCTACCCGGCCAAACGACCGGGTTATGTGAATACACCTATGCTTCCCTGTGTTCCACTACTTTGTCCGGCGATAATCGGAACCTGCCAGCCGGTCAAAAACCGGAACGTTTGAGCGAGGCCGAAGGTAAAAGTATGGAGCTTTAACCATTCACGAGGCTGAGTAAGCTTCATAGGCTTACGTTCCTACTTGCACTAACCGACAAACCTATTTTTTATTTTGAAGGTTTTCTACATTAAACGCAAATAATGCCTTAGAAACGAAGACCTAGTAAACTTTTAAGCATAGTTTCTTCTAGAATATTTCTTGTGCTCCAGTAGGTGTGGCTTTTATTTCCATGCTACGTTGTGTTTTCTTGGCATCATCTTAATCAACTTTTAATATCTCGTATAACTTATTTATGTAACCTTCCCACTTGTTTTCCACACAGAAGCTAAGATCTGGCAAACATTCAAGGTCTTAATACGAACGCCACGTGGATTGTAGTCTAGGTACGTATGTACGGTACATGTGTGTGTATCCAGTGTGTATGTAATTTACTGTCTTTTATGTTGTGGCGTTTTGTAGTTGTGAGATAGATACCGACGTCTCGGATGAACGTACCGCCTCCACACTTACAGCAGACAAGTGCCCCAACACACCACATTGTTGCCCAAAATACAGTAATGTTTGTAATCACGGCTTAAGAGCCTTGATACTTACAATGCATACGTGTTTTCTCTTTATATACCAAAAAAATATTAAAATTATTTCACTAAACGCTGAAATATTTGGAAAGTATTGTCTTGTAGAATATGACATCGTGTAGTCTGAACAACGCTCAAGATGGAAGCAGTAGTTTCCCTCGAAACATTGGTAAATTTATACCAAACTACACTGTGCCGCACACCAGAAGACAATCTTAAGAGTCACGGCCATGTGGACTCCAAGTCCTACTTGGAAATATATACATGTTTGTAACGGAACCATGTTACTGTAATGCAGCGTGGCTTTGTAATATTACACGGCTGTTTTTACTGGTTGTGCAGCGAAACCGCTGGAGAGGAATAACTTACGTCATGGATTTTCAAAGTTAGCTACATTCAGTGAGGTTTTCTTAGGCGGTAAAGGGTGCGACTCCCATTCGAACCAAATATTTGGTTCCCCGAACTTGTTCATGTACACTCAGTTTTCCTAACAGCCCGGTGTTCCGTGTTTTAATAGTTGATTTTCATGTGTGTCTTCAATATTTTTATATGAATGATGAGACGCTGCTATAAACAGGCCATGAAAAATATACTAATTATGGCGATACTATCATATAATACGATAGTATGGAGAGTGTAAATAAACATGTTAGACCAGAGATAATTTCAGTTTTATTGCTTAATACAGAACAGTTTATATCTGTGTATATATATGTACGTTATATCTTCCATAAGTCATACTGGTTTTCAGATGCTTACACAACTATCAGCTCTGTGCTTAATACGAAACTGTTTATGACTGTGTACGTATGTATGTATGTATGTATGTACATATGTATGTGTGTATGTATGTATATATGTATGTATGTGTATGTATGTATGTATGTGTGTACGTATGTACGTACGTACGTACGTGTGTATGTATGTATGTATGTATGTATGTATGTTATATCATTCACAGGCCACACTAGTATTCAAATGCTTAAACAGCTAGCAGCTTTGTGTTTAAACTGTGCCATCTGAGAGGTAAATGAAGTATGTTAATTGCTTGTTGTTAACAAAAAATGAATAAAATGGGTACAGTAAAGGAAGAAATTACGTGCAATCAAATCTTCCACTAGGTAATAATATCACTTACGTAACTCTGGTAGATTGATAGGTAAACTAGATCGGGAAGATTTAAATGAAACGCGGAACACTGCAAGTAAACAAGTAATTCGTAAGTTGTTGTGCTATAGAAATTTGTGTAGAAAGTAGAGAATAAGAGTGGTTTGAAATAGCTGAAGTCGCTAACGTACCGGAATGGGTAAGTACTGTGGTGTTTGTTACAAATATTTGAATTTATAATACTTCAGGGATAATTATTTCAAAACGTGAATTTGTTTTATTGTTTTGCCATAAAAGAAAATATATTTATGACAAATCGCTTCAGACGTGCAGGAAATACTGAACAAAAATCGCTTCAGACGTACAGGAAATACTGAACCAAGTGCCAACGACATGTATAAAGAATGGAAAGCAATTGTATGCCAGAAACGTACTATATCGTTCAAATCCAGGAAGAAAAATGTTTGGGAAGGCCGCTGAAGAGATAGCATGAAATTGTGATAGGTCATGTGGCCCAATACTTGACGGAATGTTGATAATGTATTTATTTGTTTATTTATTTATAGATGTGTCGGAGACTTGTTTAAGTACGATAAGTACAGGGTGTATCAAAATGATTGGAGCGGTTTTGAAGTTGATTATATTCACAAGTATGGTGAACAGAATTATAAATACTAGTAGAAATGAGAGTAACTCAACAAATTTATGACACATACCTACAAATTTTCGATGTATCCACCCTTCGTCACACGGCACACATCGAGGCGATAGTCCAATTCCTGCCTACTCTGCTCAGCAAGTCAGGTGTGATGGTCTCCACAGCCGCGGTAATTCTGTTCTTCAAATCGGGTATGCTCACGGGTTGTGGTGGCACAAACACTTTGTCCTTCACGTAACCCCAAAGGAAGTAGTCACAAGGGGTTAAATCGGGGGACCGTGCCTGCACAGTCCCCCGAGTTAACCACTTGTGACTACTTCCTTTGGGGTTACGTGAAGGGCAAAGTGTTTGTGCCACCACCACCCGTGAGCAGCATACCTGATTTGAAGAACAGAATTACCGCGGCTGTGGAGACCATCACACCTGACTTGCTGAGCAGAGTATTGCAGGAATTGGACTATCGCTGGCTTCGAATTCCAGTCAGATCACTCCTCAGCATGGGACAGGGATTTTTATGTGTGACCACGCTGAGAGCAGTGTGCAGCTGTGTCCGCACTGTAGTTGAGGGAGGATCATCTGATCTTCTTGAATTTCACCTACTTTTCGCATTCTTGACAGTTAATGACATTTCTAACAACAACCGGACGACTCGAAGTTTCGCTTTCAGAATTCCAAATTTCGCGTTGACAGACTGATGATCTTACCTCTGAACCGTGCCTTGTTGATTTTTTCAGGTACCTTGTATGAGTGTGTTTTCGCCACAGAAAATGTAACTAAATTTTAACCAATAAAATTTAGGTCATGTTTCCTAAAAGTTGGTCAGTCAACGACAGATGACTCCCTTTCTTTGGCCGACGAATCACAGCAGTCGACGGCTGTCAGAAATGTCAACTTGGAGAAAGAGAAAAGTGGAAGGAGAGAGAGTTATTCAAAACTGAGACACGAGATGAGTAGAGGGAATGTGGTCTGAAGGCGTTAAATCACTCACCAGAGTGACCAGAAAGGAGAGACAATGGTCAGACGTTGGCGCATACTTTGTCAGAGTTAAAGGTATTCAGAGAGTGTGGAAATCTAGGACAGTGTTTATTACGTCTAATTGATGTACATGAATCATCATTAAATGCAGAGTGCTTATTTGTGGTGCTGTGTGTAGTGTCGTTTCTTACGATGACATTGAAAACACTGGCCGAAATGCCCCATTAAGACTGTCAGAAAGTTTCTGATGCTTCAATATCAGAACTAGTCCATGCGCCAGACTTCTTACATTCGAACTTTCAAAGCAAGGTGTGAAGGCAGGTATAATCTGTGTGGAACACTGTTGGTCGCGACAAGGACCAGCAGCAGACAGCAACAAAGTTTTATTTTTCCGTAATCGTTTATGTCGAGTGTGTAGCACTACGGCTTCCTATTTGAGAGGCCTCGGGTTCAAATTTCGATGCAGAGTCCGGATAACTTGTCTAAAATCTGTCACATCAATATATCCTGACATTTGGCGAGATAGTTTCTGAAATTAGATTACTTTCTCTTCTTCCCATCCAATCCAATTGAAGCTTGCTGGCTGTCGACTAACAGTTTGTGCATTAACTCCGTAAATCAGCTTGTGCACAAAAAAAACTGACGTAGTGCTCATGAATTGGTAATTTGTCGTAACCCACCCAGCACTTTTTTTATCTATGTACCATTCATCTTGTGTATAGTTATTTCAACCAACAATGTACAATATATATTTTTTATTTTAACAATATTTCTATTATAAACACTGCAACATGTATCGATACATTTGTTTCATCCTCAGAGAGTTTCAATTGTACTTCTCTAAAGTTACGTAGTTTCAATATTATTAAAATTTAATTAAAAATTATCAAATTAAAATATTTGTGTGGTTGTTGATAAAATGTAGTCTATATGAGTTTTACAATCTAATTTGTGTCAATATTATGTTTACGTGGCCGTATATAAATCTTGATATTCTGCAATAAATAAAATATCATACTGTAGAAGAAATGTAGACATTATAATCATATTTGACCAAAATAAAATTAACGAAGAATTAATCACCAATTGCATGAATAATATACATAAATATTTAGAATTTAAATTGACAGAAGATGAAAACAACAATATAACCTACTTGGACCCCTCCATCCATAGAAATAACAACGATCTACGTCTAGGTATTCAGAAAAATCCACATAAACAGAAACTACAATACATTTCACATCCAACCATCCATTAGAATATCAACTTGCTGCCTACAACTTCTACATAGACAGACTGATAACATTACCAATCAAGGAACAAGCAAAACAACAAGAATGGAACATTATCCTCACAGTACTAAAATAATGGCTTTCGATTACAAATTATTTTAATATAATGTAGAAAATAATAAAAAAAAACACAAGTCACTCCCACACGAACACAACAAAAGAAAAAGGGGTCACGTTCACTAATCACAGTCCACTCATACACAAGTTTACCAAGTTATTTTAAAATTCTAACTTGAATGCAACCTTTCGAACTAACAACACCATATACAACCAACTCCGCGACAGAATACCACTAAATATTATAAACTGTAACAGCTTATATTAATTAAAATGGAAAACCTGTAATAATTTACATGTTGGTCAAACTGGAAGATCAATAGGAATACGACATCGCGAACACACAAGATACATCAAAACATATAATCCGATCTCAGCATACGCATTGAACATTCTGGACAATGAACATGAATACGGAAGTGCAGACAAAACCATACAGCTACTAAAACCATGCAACAAAGGCAGCAAAATGAACTGCTTGGAATCATTTTACATACAAATTTTCCACCAACATAACACAAAATCGCTGAACAGAAATCAAAGCACCTTAACCCGCTATACACCTTAGCCAAAGACACGTCTTGTAGTCCGATATCCACCACAGTTCAGTACTCACCACCCCAGCACACAGGTAACATCAACACATGGTAAGTCCATCGTACGCTATAATTGAACCTCTATGTTTATATTTTATCAACCCATAAACTTTACATTTTTTAAAATTTAATTTTATTTATTGCACAATATCAAGATTGTAACACGGCCACGTAACGTACTGCTGATACAAATTGTATTGTAAAAATCATATCGACTACGTTTTATCAACAACAACCACATAAATAGTATAATTTGATAGTTTTAATGAAATTTTAATAATATAGAAACTACGTAACTTTAGCGAAGTACAACTTTGAAACTCCCTGAGGATGATACAAAAGTATTGAAACATGTAGGAGTGATTATAACATATATATATAATTAAAATAATATATATATATATATATCGTGCATTGTTGGTTGAAGTAAAAACCACCGATATACAGTTTTACAGTAGACAGAAGAATATTGACCGATCATTAATAGACCAACACTTAAGCATGTTATGTTTTATGAAAATATAAGGAGAAGAATTTTTTGTGTACATAACATTTTGACTGAAGGTTTATGTGTGTGTGTGTGTGTGTGTGTGTGTGTGTGTGTGTGTGTGTAACCCAACCGTCTAATAATGACGAATTGTGTCGGTTACGAAAAAATTGCTGTTTCATGAACGATAGATCGTAATTCCACTGGAAGCATTATGTCTTCCATTACCAAGAACTGAGAAAAGGACTGCCACATAGACATTACAGAACCGCGTACTTTCATTCATTTTTCACAAGGCACATTAACTTTCGACGGCACAAGTCTGAGCTGCTGGCAGCTGTGTTAAATTACGCCCACCACCGCAGTTGATTCTAGGTGTCCGGACACAGCCATTCTTCGTTTATATTTTCTAGTTCCTTTGCACAAAAAATGAGAAACAGTGTCACAGTTAAAGTTTGATAATTGTTATGTACAAACGCTGCAATTTATCCATCACATTATCACGAATTGGACTGGATAGTTAAATAATTATACGTGAATGAACAGCATGTGAAACTGTTACCAGTTTAATAAATGTGCCGTACGAGGAAAAGTGCATTTGTTTGACGCAGTGAGGCAGTTTGTTGTTTTAGTAACGTGTCAGTCAAACTGGTCATGAAATTTACAATTAGATCTCCACCAAGTTCAACATTTTATACGCTAAATTATGATTAGTCATTTTGAAACTGCACATTTATTTGAAATTAAGATAATTCAAGGTTTTTCCTAGCCTCGAAATAATTTCGTTAATAATTATGAAATACGATTTTGAGGGTTTTACGGCGTTGGGGATGAAGATTGACATCTTTTGGGTTTGACGCCGTATAGTTTGGTTTAAAAGAACCCACGTTTTCTGAGCAATTCGATAACTTCATTTTCTTTGTACCTGCAAGTGGTGAGAACCCCTTCCAGCGTAACGTTTATGCGTGTAAAAACAGCCAAAACTTTTCAGTGGTGGTATTTTCCGTGCAGTTCTTCGTTGAAATCTTAGGTAAATTAACTCGCGGAAAATTCTAACATTAAGCCTATCTGTCCCTTTCATTCCGTCAGTTCTTTTTCATATTCTGGTTTCATTTTGCTTGCAAGATTTTTTTTTTTTAATTTGCGCTTGTCCAATGGTAGGTACAGAAGCTTTGCATTTAAGATCTGTGTAACACTTTGGAGTCGTTTCTTTCTTAAGAAGCTAATAGCCGTCCAGCTTGTAAAGAAATCCCCTGCCTTATATTTTCAACATAATTTGTTTCTCACAGACATGGCTATGGATTCTCGCAGTGGGAAGGTGTTTAGTAACCACCTTCCAGGACAACAAACTAAACAATAAATCCAAGAAATGAGGTCATTCTCCAAATTTGACAACCAAACCCACTCTTTATGGAAGAATGTTCTGAAGGTTAATCACTGTATGTGAAATTGTGTTTAAATAAGGCGTACGAATTTAATATCGTACGTATTCCATGATGGGACATATTTACGTGTATTTCATTCCAATTAATTGCACAATAATAACACTACAAAATGTTATTACTCGATCGTGTGTACTCTTACACGTTTCGGTTATTTTTAGGAGTAGTAAAACAGTATGGTGTTACTATTGTGCAATTAGTTGGATTGAAATATAAGTTGACTAGTCTGTTGGTGGCCGGCGACCCAGGCAGGTTAAGCACACACATTCACATGGGTACAGTGGAGACTTCGCGACACGTAGAGACAAGGCACTCCCATTTACGTAGTTAGTGGAAACACCGCCACTAGGGAAGGCAAGGCACATGCATTTCCGTAGTTACCTTCAAAACCGCGCGACACGGGCAGTCAAGACACACTCATGTACATGGTTACCGTGGGAAACCTGAAGAATGTGGGTATATACAGAGTGTCCCAGGAGGAAAGGTCAATATTCTGGGAGATCATAATATTGGTCATTCTAAGCAAAGATGTTTATATGAACATGTGTCCTATTCCGAACGGTTTTCGAGATAGAGCTATTTGAATGTACAACCGTAAAATTGTTGATAAGAAAGAGATATTACGTGTACGTACTGTTTCTAATACCGGTA
>Ga0123357_10011580_pt1 | contig 11323 bp, 8 predicted proteins | sample TergutEmb28metaG_FD_89873 | JGI IMG/M metagenome (GOLD analysis project Ga0123357, IMG submission 89873) | Embiratermes neotenicus P4 segment gut microbial communities from Petit-Saut dam, French Guiana - Emb289 P4 | ecosystem: Host-associated > Arthropoda: Insects > Digestive system > Gut ...
TTTATGTAAAAGTTGTTATCACTGGAAAACTCAATACATGCCATTTTAAGTTTTGAAAATTACATCACTCAGATGTCTCCCACCATTTCTCAAACACTGCTTCAGTCTTACTCCAAGATTTTCTATCACCCGCCGAGTCATCTGCTCTGGGATTGCCGCAATTTCTTACTTTATGCTTTGCTTAATTCCTTTATGGTTCTAGGCTTACAGCTGAAAACTTTGCTTTTGAGATACACCCATAAAAAGTAATCACAGGCGGAGAGATCAGGCGAACGTGCTGGCCATGGAACATCGCCGCCACCGGAAATGACGTGTTGTGGAAACATTTCCCGCAGAACACTCATTGATGCCCTTGCTCTGTGGGCTGTTGCTCCATCTTGCTGAAACCATACTGATGAGAGATCGATCCCATGACGACGTAACTCTGGTTCACAGAAGTTGCATAGCATTCCACATAGCGCTCGGATGTCACAGTAACGGCTGCACCTTCGTTGTCTTCAAAGATGTAAGGACCAAGAACTCCAAACGATGCGATCTCAGAGCAGACAGTCAATCTTTCGCTATGAAGAGGACGCTGATGAAGCTCTTGTGGATTTTGCCCAGTAGCGATAATATTGTTTGTTCACATAACGTGACAAGTGGAAATGTGCTTCATCAGTCATTAGGACAGTGTTGATAACACTGTCATCATTCAGCATTTCGAGAAGTTGCTCAGAATAAATCCTGCGGTCAGCCATATCGCGAACACTTAATTCTTCAACAATCGCAATTTTGTACAGATGAAAATTAAGATCCTTGGGCAAAATTCTCCGCACGCTGCGATCAGATAGTCCTATGGCAGCGGAATGCCTCCTCACTGAACGCCTTGCACTCTTCACAATAACCATCCTTACCTTATCAACATTTTCTGGTGTTCGTACCATAGGATTTCTGCCTCAGGGTTTTCTTTGTAAGGCCGAAGCATTTTCCCGAAAGTTCTGTACCCATTCTTTTATGGTGTTATGACAGGGAACACGGCCATGACAAGGAATGTTAAAGTGTCTGCGAAATAATCGTTGTGTTGTAACTGCTGAGTCACTGTTCTTGAAAAAAGCTTCAACAACGAAAGCACGATGTTGCGCCGTCCACTGCTCCATGGGTACTAAAATGGCATGAAACCAGTTAGCCACTGGCCTTGGTTGCATTACCTCACCCCACACGACTGCCAATATAACGGGACTTAAAAACCGTCAGGTTTTTTTGCTGCACCCTGTAAATGGAAACCTGGAGATAGGAACATGGTCAAACAAATGGTGTGGCTTTCAGTACAATAACATTTTCTATGACAATATAAATGGAAACCTGGAGATAGGAACATGGTCAAATGACTCGAAAGTTAATGTGTTACATAACAAGACTCACTAGTAAATGAACAGGATCATGACAGATTGAGTTACATACAACCAAATCAATCTGACATTTTATTTCTACTGATTTTCTAATACATAACAATTTACCTCAACTGGCTAAATTTGATAACATGATCACAATTACTTACATTGTACAATTTTAAATTATATTTAAGACTGTCCCAGATGAAGAGATCACCAGGATGCAGAACATTCAGAGTAAATGTTTGACAAGGATGATAGAGAAATTACAGCTGTCATACTTAATAACAGCAACTTCTAAAAACTTTAACTTTATCTTTGATTGGTGTACAGGTCTCTGCCAGCAGGGTTGGACTGGTCTCTACTTGTCTGAAAAACAAAGAGAAAAACTATTTTGTTTTGTAGACTGAAGAGTAATTCTAAAAATTAATGCACCACAACATAAATATCCACAGTACTAAATGTAAAGTTACTGTGTACACAGCATTCATTACAATATGAAACCTATGCTCTCAGCTGTTATCAGGCTCTGGACGACTGATTTCTGGCAGTGTGATAAAAACACATTCAGTTGCAAAGGTTTTCTGAAGGCTGTCAAACAGCTGGGTGTAACAGATGTAAACTGCTTTGACAGTTTGTAAATATGGAAAACAGTGTAATACAGAGGGTTCTTATTATAGAAACCTATATAATGAAGAAAATTCTATAAATAGTGTCATAGCAAATTAGAAATCAATTACCTAGCATTTCAATGCCTCTGATATCAACAATATACTGACTGATAAACAAATTTCAAAAGACAGATTCCTTGTTAAAAAAGTGAGACAGAACATGTGTTCTTTCATAAGAAACAATATATGATGGTGGAGTCATCCAGAAGCATGTCCACGAAAAGCTTTAAGACAGCTGTCCCAAGAAACTGGTATATCAGAGTCATGGGTACATGCAGCAACAAATCTGCAATGTTTAAAACCATAAAAATTTAGAGTTATATAAAAACTGCAGGATGGAGACTCATTCCAAGTATACAGTTTGGCAACTAATTCTGTTAAGCTGTGTGTAGTGGTGCAGTCAATCTGATGATACCACATTTTGCAGATAAGGCTACTCAATTGTCAAGTAAATATTCAAACTAAGAGACAATGTCTGGCTGATAATTATATATATATATACATATATATATCTCAAAAACACACACACACACAACAGGCATCCAGTATAGGCAGTTGTAAGACAAGAATTTCAGACTGCTTTTAGTAATTTGTTCACCTGAAGTCATGCAAGTCTTTAGGGTCATTTCTGATGTAGGTGTAACTTGGCTAGTAACATTTGGAAGGCAAAGTCAACTGTGGCTAGCAGGTACTTCAATTTCTTACAAATAAGGAAAAGATTCATTTGAACTAGTCCACAACATAAACGACCAGAGGCAGACAACACAGAGAATTTATTGTGCCTCTCTGCCTTTGTAAACACGTGACTCAGATGCCTCTATTCTTCATTCCACAAAATGCAGGTTCTCCCACTTTTTTGTCTTTACACCACACAATTCATCATTTAGAAAATATTTCTATTTTTTACTGGCATCTATTCAACTTAGTAGCCAAAAATCTATTCTTAGATTGAATAAAATACTGGAGGGGCATTTGCACCCCCCCGCATCCACCAAGTTATGCCTATGATTTGGGACACCTGCTTGAACATCTGGTAAGTTCTATAATACAGAATGTTGATAAATATTATATCAGTGCATCTGTAGATTATACGATCAGTTTCCATTCCATGTTGGCCACCCTGTGGGGCTATTCAAAATGAGTATTGTATGGTTTGTAATCTTGTAGTTACCAAAAGAACCTAAAATTTTCATGTTAATAAAAGAATAATGAATACAATAATATAAGTTCCAATATTTTTCATGACAGTGTATGATCAGATTACATTTTTCTGTGCTGCTATACAATGTACTCCCATCAGTGCGTACCAATGTTTCAGAGGAACACTGGTACTGAAATGATGGTACTGGCATCGACCAATATCCCTAGGTGGCACTATAACCCAGACCATGAAATGTAAAAATGTGTCAGAGACCACAATACTTCTGCAGCTTGTTTTTGCAGTTTTTTACATAATATTTGAACATAATGACAATTTAAACATTATCATAGCTCCACGAGTACTGTATCACCTGCTACATCACAACAGTATAAATATTTTTCATCAAGCACTTGTGACATCTTGGTAAGAATATACAACACCTACTTTATTGCACATGCTGCAAATACTGATAACAAAACACAAAAATAACAATTATACAATTTGGTGTGCCATTTCTGAACATAATAACTGTTATTACATATTCTGACTACAGAAAGTGAGTCCACAATGTAGAATCAGACTATTGCACTGTCTCTACATTTGTAGTTAAAACATAAAAAATAATTCAGAATTTATAGAAATGTTCATGATTACCTTCATTTAAAATTTCACACACCTAGTTTCCATATTTCATTAATTACTGCCATCAAACAGAAAGCTGAAAGCAGATCTTGAATGATCACAATATTCCCTAACATTAAACAAATAAATGATATTAATGAAACTTGCACATGCTTTCAAAGATCCAAAAAACCATACAGAAGTTCATGATCCAGAATGGGAAAAACTGATTAAAAATGTACAGAACAGGGTGCTCACGACACAGCTTGCGCAAGCTGCCTGTAAAAAATGATAATGTTCTTCTATAGAACATTCTGGCACAGACCACTAGTGCATCTAATGGGTTTCCCAACATTCACTGCTTCCTTGTGATGCTGACAGAAACTGCTGGCTGCACTCTCTCAGGCATTAAGCAGAGATGGCCTCAGTTGCCTCCTAAAGCATCTCCTGAAACTCAACTAGCTGGCCACATGTGATACAGAATGTGGAAATGATTACACCCTGGGCCATTTAAAAACTCATTCTGTGCCATAATCATACTTGCAGATAAGAAAACAAGGACGACACTGATATTTGCCTGACAGTACTCTCATAACCTCAAAGCACTGGAACATAAGAACACTCTACTTCAGGCTGACTTATATGGACAGGACAAAAATGACCAAGTTCCCTCATATGAGTATTTACCAATACAAGGGTGCCATGTTGACAAACCGGAATCCCCAGTATCCAACATCACTTATCATTTCCCCAAGTTTGTCCAATTCATCACTGTTGCTGGTATATCCGGCTTTGTGGATGCAAGCAGCAGTGTCAGAACAGGGGCAGGATGAAGATACATTACTGTTCACCTCAGAGGTCACTGTAAGGGACAGACTTTGTTTACATTTGGAATGCTCTTCTACCTGTGAAACTGGTGCTGATTGTGGTTTTTCTTTATCTACTGGCAAGGCAGTCTTATCTGGAACAGGTGCAGTTGAGCCTTGGGCTGATGGTTTGTTGCTGTGTACAGCTGATGAGGATGAAAGAAACTTGAAACCATCAGGATTCACTGTAAAAATAAAATATTCCTATTATTTACAAAACCTGCCTTATGGTTAGGACTGTTAACCTAACTTTGAAAATGTCACCTCTTTACTGTTTACATAACCACTTTAAAACAGTTGTGACACTCAACGCAAGTATTGATACTTAACATAGAGTTAAACTGTTATACAACACCAACCTGAGTTGTGCAACTACAATATATGTTCAGATGGTATAAGGGGACATAGTATTTTTGGAAAGGTGGTACACATGCCTACTGAAAAATAATGGTCTGCCTATGTTTCAGAAGCGAAGGAGTGTGCTGAAACAGAAATGTTTCAGTAAGGCATGAAGCCATCCATCATGAATTTCCTCATTACTACCTGTTTCCAAGACTTCAAGGATGCAGGTACCAGTCTGTCGAAGATGTGAAAGATGCTACAATGAAGCAGTTAAAAAGAGGTTGCAGAATAAGGTAAGCAAAGTTATAGGAAAGCACATACTGCACCTTAAGCATACACAAACTACAGATTATAAAACACTGTAAATAACTTTATCAAATTCTCAAGCAAATATTGTACCAGTGCTTAATTAAACGTCATGCCACAAAGGAATATTGGAAAATGAAGTGTGTGTGTGTGTGTATATATATATATATATATATACACACACACACACATCTTACAAAACAAACAAGATAACAAAAATTAATGGCTGACCTCTCAGAATTGGTACTGAGAGCTACTGGATCATCCACTGTGGATATCACAGCTTTTACCTTAATGTGTGCCTACAACAGCAAGCATAAATGCCAACATTCTATAATAAAAGTACACAAAAAAATTAGATTTACATACCTCCACATATGAAGTTATATGCAATGATGAAGTAATACTTGGAAATTTGTAAGGTCTCATCAGCAACTTCTGCTGCTTCACGAGGGTAACACAGTGCTGATATTGCTGCTGCACCTGCTGTTACATAAAATGTACGTTTGAACACACCACTGCGTAAACCCATCACTAAACCTGCCAAGCCACCTAATCCAATAGCACCTGCTCGATGGACAGAAGTGGCTTCTTCACGCAGGAAACCCAGCGTAGCTGAAATGAAAACACCAGAATTAAACCATACTACATTTTTACAATTACAATTCCTAACCTATGAAGTGGTGAGAGATATTCTACTATATTCACACCCGCGCAGGTTGGTGCCCTCTTACCTGCATCAACTGACCACTTTATAGCAGCATACAGTACAGTGGAGATTCTCTGTTTATCTTGCGGTGTGTCTGGCAGTGTCCCAAACAACATTTGAAAAAACTTCTCCTTGAGTACTAAAACCTGCTCTATACTCTCCAGCATAATGTTTAGTCTAAGTTTAGTTTTCCTTCATTTCTGTTTAACCCACTGTGATCAGATTTTGTTTGGCATGACAGACATGTCAGATTTTAATACAATCATCAGGTACTGTCAAATATCCCAAAATAAACTACATGTTTCAGAATCAGTTTTCTGTTCTCCTACTGGCTAGGCTGAGACTTACAGATGTAGCAATTTGCCCGGGAAACTAATGTGACATAATCACACAAACTGAGCTGTTTATTAACACAGATACAGAGCACAGCACCTAAATATGATATTTATGCTATCTCATTTCATATATATGCCATAAATATCACAAATTTGAACAACTCTTACTTCAGTGAATGGCATTTAGAAAAACACAGATACTTAGTTCACAAACTCAGTATATGATTACGTACATCAACTTGACCTCCAATGGCAAACTACACGTTCACTAGAATGGTCACTGTAATCCCGCACTCACATTCTGCATGTGCCTTTCCAACGTCCACAACTTCCAGAACCTTCTGCTGGTAGCCTTTGTACTGATCATAGAACACCCACACCTCTTTACGCACGGCACCAATCGTTTGCTCCAGTTCTGAAGGATCCGCCACCACATTCTCCACCCTGCACACACACATTCACTTTAGAATCATCCCACATATGGGGTTTTCAAAAACTATGAGATTTCCCAAGATTAAATTAGTGGTAAAAGCAACTTAATCAATAACTGTTTATCATAAAATGAATCAATCTATACTGCAATTCATAACAGTCACCTATGTGTACATTACCTCAATACTCTACAGCCTATCAAATAATTCAAGAACTTGTTAAATGGGACTGATGCCATCCCATCCCATGAGTCTGTAAGGAAGACATGTTGATGTGCATTCTATTGTATTGTACTGCAATGTACTTTATTCATCCTTCCTGACATTAGTTGTATAGGAGATATCAAAACAATCCCTACATATACACAGGTTCATGAGTCATCGTACTTATCACTAGCACATCATATAATGAGGATGTAACGTCAAAAATTCCATTGCTTTATTAAGCTACTAACTGTCTCACAAATACCACACTATTCACCTCACTTAGATAGAGTACTAGTGAATTTCTGTACCATATTTTAATTATACACAAGCCCATGGAACCAATAATTAAGACAACTGACATAATTATGATTTGTTAAGTGTTAAGGGTGTTGTTTAATGATGGTGTACATTGTAAAGATTCTACAGCATCGACAATAACACGAATGAGTGGGAAGGGCTAGTGGAATGATACTGACAGTGGAAATGTCAGTACTGTAACTGAGGAACTATTAAGAAAATGTTGAATTCTTAAGTCGATAAAAGTGTGCTCTGTGATGGGGGGTGGGGGAAATGTTACAACACATATAAGAGCAAGTGTATGCCACAGAAGGTAGTTCATGGAGGCCAGACAATGGACCCCACAGAAGTCAGTTAATGGGAGGCGAACAGACAGCTTACTCCACAGAAGACAGTTCATGAAAGCTTGACAGACAGTGAAACCAAAGAAGTAAGTTCATGGCACCCTGACACAGCAGACCCCACAGAAGTCAGTGCATGGCAGCTGGACAGACAGCAGACCCCAAAGTGGGAACTTCATGGTACCTGGACAGTGGACCCCACAAAAGTTAGTTCATGGCAGCTAAACAGACAGCGGACCCCAAGGAAGTCAGTTAATGGCAGCTGAACAAACAGTGGACCCCACACAAGTCAGTTCATGGCACCTGAAGACAGTGGACCCCACAAAAGTTAGTTCATGGCAGCAGAACAGACAGTGGACCCTAGAGAAGCTAGTTTGTGGCAGCTGAACAGACAGTGGACCCCAAAGAAATTAGTTCATGGAAGCTCAGTCAGTGGACCCCAAAGAAGTTATTTCAAGGCAGCTTAAGCAATTTCAATCGCTCAGTTATGTACTGCACATGTATCACCACACTAACTGCAAAATCACCTAATATGCACTTGGGATTAATCATTATTGCAATACACATCATGCAAATATTAACGTTTACACTGATATATCTCCAGCTGGACAGAACAAAGGCTTGAAGACTGTAGTCTTCCAAGTATGTGGCACCATGCAATCTGAGAAAACTGTACTGATGTTTCAGAGGAAGCTGCTACCTCCATCATCAATATAAATTTAATCTATCTTGATGAAGGAAGCAGCAGTTTACTCTGAAACATCAACAGACTTCTACTAGACTACACTCCATTACATGACAGAAGTCCACAATCTTCATAGTTAGTGCTGTGACAACCTTAAATCCTGCACATCAGAATACTGTTATTACCAGTGTGTAGCAATCGGTTCCACCACCAGCAATAGATACATTAGTGTCATGAACGTGATTAGAGTTAAAATATTCTTGTACCTCAGCTAAGCAAACTTTCAAAACAATCCCTGGGAATATACAACCAATAAAGGCTGAATTAATCAGTGACAGAAAAGCAGCTATATAAAAGCGGATCAGAACTAAGCCATATGCTTGCAGTGAGGACTACACCTTGACGCTAATGAAATTTATTTCTTCATGGACACATGACTGCATGTCTGCCTCCAATGAAAAACAATACCACACCATTCTTCGTTCACAGTCGTTTTGCACAAAAATGAGATACCAAATAATATTTTATTGTGTAAAATTTTATTTTAATTTAATCAAAGAGCAACCCTAAAAATTTTGATCATATTTCATCTCCTTATATACTTTCTGTCTGAAATCATTCTACAAACCTTTCTGAGCATTAAGTTATTTCAACAGTCGTTCAGCAAAGACAACATGAAACCTGTGCTGGAGCATGGACAAGATGCAGAGCTCACCTCTCCACTCCTCTCTGTCCCTCACTTGTAGCACTTGCACCCCTCACAGCATGATTTCTTGTTTCTGCCATAGCTGCAGAGGGCAGGACACAAGTTGGTACATAGTTCATTCATGAGTAAGGCCAAGTCGTTTATGCATTTACAGGAAAGATACAAACAGTAACAACATATCAACACAACCATTTCATAGAGATTAAGAGAACATTACTTAATAAATATTCAAATCTAGGATTCAGGATTCTCCGCGGCTGCATGGTCTAAAGCATGGGTCTGCGGCTGCTCACTTGATGGGAATGTGTGTTTGAATCCCTCCAGGGACATGGTAGTGCGTCTCTTGTAAGTGTTGTGTGTTGTCAGGTAGAGGTCTCTGTGTCAGGCTGATCGCTAGTCCAGAGGAGTCCTACCGAGTATAGTGTGTCTGAGTGTGATCATGAAGCCACGATAATGGGACGGACCTGGCCCACCATGCGCTCTTGCACCATAAAAAAATGTAAAAGATTTCAGAGACGCTGAACTCTTTGCAATAGACTGTAACACACACTAATGCAGGGAGGACCAATTCATCAGTGTGGGTGACAAACTTCTCGGTACTACCAATTCCTCCACACAAACACACACACAAAATTCATGTTACCTCACTGCAATCAGTATGGTTTGCATTGAGGGGATATCTGGGTAAAACCCTAACCAGAGACTGATTATCCACAGGTTTCCACAGTTTTCCTCACTGCCTGAAAGCAAATGTTAACTTCAAATACACCACAAGCATTTTCACGTTGTTCCAAACTGAACACTGGTATCAATTCACAGATCTCAGTTGAGGCTATATAACATGTGCATTTGACATAGCACTGTAAAGTATTTCATGAACACACATACTAACATTTTTCCTTACTTCCCTTATTTTATAACATCTGGTCACACATATCAGTGTGTCCATCCATCAATTCAAAATATTGACACTGATGACAGTATGTGTAGCAGCAGTTATCAAATTCTTTCTTCCATGACCAAAAATCATAGACCACATTCACTTTGTAACCCATATGGTGCCAGTAACTACTCAGCATTCCATTTAAGCCATCATATTCAACTTAATATTTTGGGAGGTCATGGACCAACAGAGGATCTTACCACTTAGGTCTGAGTGACAAACCTTGGTTTGGGAATCCGTGGTGCATATAATCAAGGACCATGGTATATGATTCATATCCTGAGAAACAGGACTGCAATTTTCAATAAGACCGGCTAAACTGTCAATAAACCAATCAATAGTAAAATTTAGTAAAAACTTCATGGAAGCCCATGTATGTTTCCTGTTCTTTGGGCATGTTATTTCAATTACATCACACAGACATTTCTTGATAAATTCACTTCTGCAAATGTTTTTAAACTCTGTTTATTGTTGGTTTATTGCATGATGTTGTATTAACTGTGTACAATGTAGGGCATAAAATTGGATATTAACCCTTTGACGCCTAACGACCACTATAGGAGTCGTACTGCACTGCTAACCTCTATATGTTGCATTTTATATATTTATTCAACAAATATAGGTATTGAATATTTTAAACATGGTATATACTCTCCGTTTCTTTCTCTTCAAAATGCAGTTTGTTTCATAATTTTAACATATTTGGTACCTGTTTTATTCACATTTTATATACAGAGTGTGCTAAAATTGAAAAAAATAATTCCGGCGCCAAACGGTTAAGGGATGGTTATGAGTGTGAAGTTTGTAGTAGTGTCAGATGAGCACTCATGGCTGATGAATGCCTAAAAACTTGACACACATACACAGTGAATGGACAGAGCCTCCTATGAAGCCAGGCTTGACTTCTTATGTGCAGTTTTACCCATTTGGGCAATTCAATAGATTTCCAAGTTCATGAAGTTCATCTTTTAAAGATGGTCCAAAGGTGTTAATGGTATTATGTTGGTGTATGCTTTAAGAAACAGATAAAGTATACATTTCAGTTGTAGATGCTTCCACAATATCACATAACACTAAATCTACCGTTTAAAAAACTGGTGGTATGAAAATCTTAAGGGTGATTTGGCATATTTCTTTACAGCTTCTAGCTTCTGTCAGTCTCATGGCACTTCCACATCTCGCCCATTTCATACTCTTGATCAATGCTATTCTTAAAAACCTAACACTAATTCGAAACATGCTGAACATGAAAGACTAATACAAAGAATAAAAAAAAAAAAAAAAACAAAAAAAAAAAAAAAAAAAAAAAAAAAAAAAAAAAAAAAAAAAAAAAAAAAAAAAAAAAAAAAAAA
>Ga0123357_10011584_pt1 | contig 11322 bp, 11 predicted proteins | sample TergutEmb28metaG_FD_89873 | JGI IMG/M metagenome (GOLD analysis project Ga0123357, IMG submission 89873) | Embiratermes neotenicus P4 segment gut microbial communities from Petit-Saut dam, French Guiana - Emb289 P4 | ecosystem: Host-associated > Arthropoda: Insects > Digestive system > Gut ...
GTATATACCATGTTTAAAATTTTCAGTACCTGTATTTGTTGAATAAATATATAAAATGCAACATTTAGAGGTTAGCGGTGCGGTACGACCACTATAGTCGACGTTAGGCGTCAAAAGGTTAATCGTGTCTGTTTCCCTGTACAAATTTTCACTTTTCATTATACATGGACAACCCTTTGGCACTGAACAATATATATACATGTATGTGTGTGCAGTCATTTAATACCAGCATCAGGCAGTTAATCATTTACTGTGACGATACATGACAGCAGTCATTTAATACCAGCATCAGACAGGTAATCATTTACTGTGACGACTTTTGATTGCCCTACATTGCTGATGTGTATTGGTGGTCATGTAGCATGAATGACACGGGTTGAATCCCATATCTTGTTTGAAATGGGATGCTGTTGCACCTTGATGTCATCTTTCTACTGAGGGGTCCTTGTAGCCTGTGATTCTTGCCAGCATACTGGTGTCACTGAAGTGATATAAATTTGTGCCTTGAATGTGTGCTGTGCCACCCTCAAACCATCTGGTTGCAATAATGTTGTGCCATGCATGGTACATGTTGTCTTATTGCACTGTGCCTGTCCACCATACAACTTGTTGCATTCACATTGCATAGAATGTATGCTGTGGATCATAATGCAAATGACATTTTACCAATATTGAGACCAGCGAAAGAAATCCTTGGCCTAGCGGACCTGGAACTGTGTTGCAACCCCTGTACATGTGGACGATGAGTGTACCATTAAGATCAAATACAAGGAATATACATTACACATAAGATTATTAACAAGATACATTGAGGTGTGCAGAGCACCACAGCGCTGGTTAGAGAAGCAGATTACAAAGACCAATTAGTGAAGGTGGCCATCATAACTTCAAACAAGATGTGGGATTGAGCCCAGTGACTGTGCTTTCAACAAGGTTGGGCCACCATCAGTTAAGCAGAATATCTGTGATGATGATTCTGGTCTTCTGGGATGTGACACCGTATCATTGGGTGAATGGCTTCTACTGTTTTGAAGGAAAGTAGTGCCTTCATCTTCAAGGGTCAAACAATCAATTTCTCACATGTACTGTGATGATTGCCTGCTGTTCTGCCAGTGGTCTGTGCCAGGAACAGGACACTCAGCTGCAGAAGTACACCGTCAGTATCAGTGTAGCATGTGGCTTCATCTCACAACTAAACCCTGATAATGGAGACAGAGGTAATCTCTGTAGTGTGGGAAATGAACTGCACATTCACAAGATTTGTCACAAGAAATTTGTTTTCAGGTTATGCATGCTGTAGTATGACTGTAATGAAATGTTAATTGTAAAACTGTAGCAGTTATCCTTAATCAGTGTTGTGGTTATTATGTAATTAACCTGTGCTGAATGTGGTGTGTGTAGGGCTGTAGTATGTTATTCGTTCTGAACCAACAGGTTGGTGTTCGTGGATCAGATGCCGTCGTCCTTGGCGTAGAAAAAAAGTCTGTGGCTAAATTGCAAGAAGAACGTACAGTAAGAAAGATTTGTCTGTTGGATGATCATGTAGTCATGGCCTTCGCAGGTAACTATTACCACCCTACTCATGCTTGTGCATATATACTTTATGTCCAAGAGGGAAAATGTAAAAGTGAGAACTTGGAATTTTGCACAAAGTGCACTGCATTTTGTATGTTGTTCTATCACATTCTGATAAGAGCATGATTATATTCTGCTTTCATTAATTTAATCATTATGTATTTTCTTAACTGCCATTCATGAATGTCAATCTGATAATAGTCAGTCCTTGTCATTTTTGATAAAGGCCTGATTACGGCTTAATGTAGCTGAAACATGTAGCTTGTTACAGCTCGTATCACATTACATCACAATACATTTAACAACAACAGTCTGATCTGCAGCAAACATAACTAAATCTGTATGTCCTAAAAGTCACTTTACCATAATTATACTCAACGTTCCAGGGAAACAATTCATTTACTACCAACCATCAATAGATAGTGACAAACAGGAGCTACAGAAATTTTTCAGATTGTCATCCACTGTGTTGGATGCGCATTTCACGTCTCCTACTTGCTGATCTGCAAATTGCTGTACATAATTTTTGTCTGCATTGAAGTTGTTAACATTTCACATGGATTTATTCTTTTATTTGCAAAGCATTTTGCTGCAAAATTTGTCTTTCATTATACCCTACATGGAAGATTCACAAGGTATAGGATTAGCAGACTGTGGAGACCATTCAAGTGATCCATGGCAGCCAATCTGTATGGGGAATTTTTCATAAAAAAAAAGCATTGCTCCCCAAATGGGGTCAAGGTCCATCCTGATGTCAGACCACACTTGCTAGATTATTGTGCTGTTCAATTTCTGGCATCACTGTGCTTTTCAGAAGTTCCAAGTAACCATTTACATTTACCGGGGTGCTGATAAGTCCTTAGCCCGACCAGGAAGGAAACAAACTCGGAAGCACGTAAGGGACGCACACGATTTCACCAACATTGAGGCGCGAGGTGTCCTCATGTTTTTTTTCCCCTGCAAGGCAAGGCACCGAAGGAAATTCACACCATTCTGACAGAAACATTAGCTTGTTTCCTTCCTGGTCGGGCTAAGGACTTATCAGCACCCCTGTACAGTGTCTGCAATGAGGAAAGACCCAATTACACCAGCCCAAATGCCTGTGCAAACTCACTTCTTGAATTAAGCTTTTCTTGTCTCAATGAGTTGTTTTTCTATAATTCCAATAAACACAGTTTTGTCGATTTACTTCTCATATGATATTGAATGTTACTTCATCTGTCCATGGATCTTCTTTGTAAACCTGGGATCAGCCTTGTGAATAATCAGGAATTATTTGCAGAATTCCACCTGTCTGTCAAATTCATCATTCAAAGCATGAACCAAGTGAGATCTGTGTGGCTTGATGCCCACACATTTAAGATATTCTACTTTGTAACATTACCAATAGACCAAGGGTATTAGGAACTTTAATTTATGAAGTCAAGTTAGAAAGAGGGGGTAAATTGGTTTGAACCAGTCCATAATATACATACATCCCTTTCCCCCACTCACACCAGTTTTTTTTTTAATTTGTGCCTCTTCAACTCAGTAGCCAAAAAACTATTCCTAGGTAGAATAAATATTGGAGGGGCATTAGCCCCCACCCTCCAAGCTATGCTATGACAGCAGGCAAACAGCACATTCTTTTGCAAACAAGGGACATCAGCAGTGGACACTTCTGTAAGCCTTAACACAGTTTATGGAACTGCGGTTGTTAAATCATCCACTATTTGTGAATGGTACAACTGATTTAAAAATGGTCAAGAGTCACTGGAAGACAAGGAGTGCATTGGCAGGCCAGCTATTTTAAGGAAATATAAAATGTGGCCAAGGTTCAGGCACGTGACATCATGTTGGTGTATGAACAGATAACAGAGCAAATTGGCCCCTCATATGGGTTAGTGGAAAAGGCCAGAAACCTAGAGAAATATGATCCTGCAGTGACAATGCACCTTGTCACACCTCTAACACAGTGCAGCAGTTGGTGCTGAAGAATCAAGTTCCAACCATCTGTATCCATCACATTCCATATTCTCCACATGTTTCTCTGTGTGACTTTTGGCTGCTCCTGATATTCAAGACTGGGCTCAGAGATTATCATAATGCATCTGTAAAGTGAATTCAGCCAACTGTGACAGCAGGCTTCACAGAGGAGCTTCCAACACTGACAGGACTGCTGTAGCAAGTGTGCAAGTGTGTGTGCAGAAGGACAGTACTTAAAGGGTGACTAGGTTAGGTTTTATACATATCCTTTTTAGCACAAGTTATGACCAAAGCCATTGTATCCACAGTCATTATACAGTCCGATAAATGCTATAATTTTGTGTGTATCATCTGTCATTGCAAGTGATTCAGTTTTTGTAAAATTTTACATTTTTCATCTCACATGGGGAAGAAAGGATGATGTAAGTTGTGTATTACCTGTCAGGGAATTTCTGGAAATTGTAGGGACTTCATATATTTTGTATGACAGTACCAGGTTATTTATAGAACTGCTGCTCAGAATTAGTGGACCTACTCATGGTATGTACTGTAGACCCTCTTATGAATGGACCTGTTTGTACAGTGATTCCAAAATTTTGGTTCATAATGGGAATATATGAAATATGTACGAGTACTTATGCAGGCTTCTCTCCTCAATTGTCATTTATTTACATTCATTGCAAGGTGAATTACGTTTGTATACTATGTGTAATTCAGTTGGCATTATCAGACCACTCAGTCCCCTTATTAGTCTCTTCATATTGGAGTGCAGCATAAATGTATATGTGGTGGATGGTCATGCTTTATTTATTTTGTTACAGGATTAACTGCCGATGCCAGAATTTTGATAAACCGAGCCCAGATAGAATGTCAGTCTCATAAACTGACAGTTGAAGATCCAGTGACATTGGAATATATCACCCGATATATTGCAGGCAAGCTTTTCATCCCTTACTATGTATTCCTTGCACATTATGCATGAAAAAAAATTGTACAGGGATGGTGTGTATTGACATGAATGAGATCTTACTTTGTAGGGTCTGGCAGATGGCAAGACACTTCTGGAATCAGAAGGTAAAATACAGGTGTGTTACATTTGCAGGTCTGAAACAGAAGTACACCCAAAGTAATGGACGAAGACCGTTCGGTATATCCTGTCTATTGGCTGGATTTGATTATGATGGAGTCCCTCATCTATATCAGACAGAACCATCGGGGATTTATTATGAGTGGAAGGTACATGTTTTTAATACCTGTTTCAACCTGTCACAATGATAATGTAACTATAGCGCATCAGTGACTTATTATGTCTTGCTTTGGATGCAGTATCACTACGTCACTCTTAGTAAAGATCAGACACAACTACTTCTTCTGTACTTATCCATGCTGGTAGGTTATATAGATGGTTGTGATGCCCATCCAGCACCGAGGAAAATAATACGGTACATTTAGTTTCAACAAGTAACTGGTCAGCTCACGTTTTGCATATCCAGTATCTAGTAGATTTCTGAACTAAGATATGCTGTTAACAGGCAAATGCTACTGGTCGGAGTGCAAAGACAGTGAGAGAATTTTTGGAAAAGTATTACACGGAAGAACTTGTATCAACAGAGAATGGCACAGTGAAACTGGCCATTAAGGCACTGTTGGAAGTGGTTCAGTCTGGACGTAAAAATCTGGAGATAGCAGTGATGCGACGTGGAGAACCAATGCAGGTAATGTGTAAAAATAGGTAAATGTTAAACTGTCAGTTTAAAGAATGCTGTCTTTGTTCCTGGAGTTTAAAATTGGATTTATTACAACTCGGTCCATATTCAGCATGTTTTTTGAGAGGGTTACATAAGCTGCCTTTATCATCACATTTCTCTGGTGATGGAGGCAGAGACCGTCTCTTAAATGGAAATTTATTCTGTGAAGTCTCCTAGGGTGCAACAGTGTCTGTTGATGTCATTAAATCTGTGTTCTGTTTTACACTGGGCACAAAACAACTTATCCACCATATTTCATTGTTTAAATGGGTAAGAGTGCTGAAGTTTTTCAGTTTGAGCTAAGTAGCCTTTCACTGCCCATAATTTCTCTGATGTTTCCAGATGTTTTCAACCTGCATTATGCAGCGGTTAGATTTGTAGTCACATATTTGTTCTGCCATTGAAAAAAAAAATCCTTGCTGTATCATTGTGTAAATTTCCATGGTTTATCTCTAATGCAAATTCAAGAATAAAATGACAAAATATGTGTGTGTGTGTGTGTGAAATACATATTTATAGGTCTTAGATACATTCCTAGGCATTAGAAGTTGTCAGTCATTCGGTGTTAATTTTTATTCCAGATGTTAGAAGCAGAAAAGATAGAAGAGTATGTATTAGAAATTGAGAAGGAAAAGGAAGAGGAAGCAGAGAAGAAGAAACAAAAGAAATAAATCCTGCACTCATGTTATGTTATAATTTTGTACCAAATTTTGTGTGTCCATTACAGCATTGTTGTTGGTCTGGAATGAGTAAAGAACTTCACTTTGGAATGGAGTGTATGCATTTTGTTACCACAATGGCCATTTGCTATTCCCAATTTTATGAGTGAATTTTGTGTCAGATTTAACATGGCTGAAGTTAAACTGACAGTAGTTTTCTGTCTTGTAAAATATATTTTATAGAAGGACCCTTTTTGTGACAGCTGGACCACAGATTTGCACACCATTTTATCATTAATGAGGGATATGAAAGATAAGATCGCTCATGAAGCTCATTAATTTGCGGGGTAACTCTGAGAAACAAACTGCATGGTGGGCTAATGCTACATTATCAGAACCCAAAGGCTCAGCACGGCTAACACTAAAGTTTACTGATGGTGTTATTTCCCCAAGTTTCATCGTAATGTTATCCTATCTCCTCCATTTCACATGCCCAGCCCCTTGTAGTATCCTGGATTTCACTAGCCTAACAATACTAGATGCCCTGTATAAGTCTTAGAATACCTTCTTTGTGTGAAGTTGTAAATTGTTCAGTAATGTTTTCCTTAACCATAAATATGTTACTGAACAGTGTTTTTTAAGACATGTTGATGAAGCTGACTTCACATTTGTCATGTGCAAAGGTTAAGGACTGTATAGAACTACATCTCCATTCCTTATATCTTCGTGGCATGCTGCTTAACTGAGCCCAGAGACAAATGTGCAGTCACTTGCATTCAGTCTCATGACAGTAGATTTGTATGTGGCTATAAATGGCAACTGCAAGCATAATGGTACATTTCTCAAGAGTGTTCTGTAAATTGTTCATGTTGAAAAGAGGCACAAAAAGTGGTGAGTGCTGCTGCACAAGAAGCTGATATGACCCATTTTTCACAGCATGTTAGTGGTTTCATTGCCATGAACTTGCTTCATATCGGCAGGTCTGTTGACTTTGAGAAGCCCTGCCTCTCTGTATGTCCACATGCCAACACAATACTTACCCAGTATAGACAGGGAATGCATGGAAGCACTGGTGGGACAAATCTCAAACAAGTAACATCAGATGAGAGACAAGAATTAGATAACATATGGCAAATTTACTAGAAAATAAATTATAAATAATAATTACCAAATACAGAGTATCTGCTGGCGCACCATAACACAAACACAAGAATGAAAACACCCCACTTGACCTCTACATAACATGCAGAAATTAATCTATAAAGGCTTCACACTCTCTGCAAACACAACATAAATACAAATTAAACTAAACACCATGCAACACTCACAACAACCCCAGTACACAATCCTACTCAAGCCAAACCATAATTAAGAATTTAAGGGCCAAAATGAAATAGAAAAACAAGTTTCCAGGTCAGACACTCAACACAGAATGGGTTCATAGCTGTAGGTAATATGAAGGGATAAGTTAGGGGAAGTACAGAAAGTGGAAGAAAACATCATGGTTGCTGGCTGCCAGTGCCACCACATGCAGCACATCCGATGTGCAGTCACACAGTTCATGGAGTAGTACTATACAGTATGAGTATCATACCTGTCCAACTGAAAAGTTGGTAGAGACTGGTGGTACTGCTGGAACTGTAGGGGATTTGAAATCAGGTGGGTCACTTAAGAGTCAGTTGAATTGCATGTGACGTGTCATTAAACAGGGCATTGAATCTGGTAGGCAGAAAACCATAAACAGGAAGTTCCAGATTGTATGGAACAAGCAGGGCAACATTAAAGTAATGACTTTTTCCACAATCCACTATGAAAGAAATAGTAGTGACACTGGTTTGTCAGTATACCATGACTGAATCCCTTGTGAAGTAGAAACAGGTTAGCTTCAGATATTCAAAATGATTGGCTGTTTTGTGGAAAAAGAAAACTGCAATTGTGCTACCAGTATCAGAAGGTGGGTTAAATGTGTTGTATACAGATGAACACAAAACAACATACATGATCATGTCAGAACATATACATCCACAAAGCACTGCATGATGCTAAGCAAAGTGACTTACATAATGGCTGATGATAAGCACATATTTCAACCCAGATTCTGAAATGATGGCTTGGAGTGACATGTCATGCTGTCTCCAAACAAAAAGGTACAAATGTACAAAAACAAATGTACCATCAGCTAGTACAATTATTGAATGCTGTGGAATTCATAGTGGTTAAGCACATAGGGCAAATGTTTGGTCCCAGAGGTGCCAGCTAAACCAGCTTTTGCTGCATATTTCACCAAAAAAATACCACCTGGCAGATTAATTGGTATTATGCAGAAGGATAAGATTGTAATGCCTGCTGGATTGGCAAGTAGGCCACTAATGGGGTGTATTGGTATGGAATGGTAGTTAGGGACTATGGATATCACATTCAAAACTACAGAAATGAGATGTCTTTTAGCCATTAACATAAATTTAATTTGCATGCACTGCAGTTTCCAGCATTATGATGATATATTTGTTAACTGCATTTGGGTTGACACCCGATGGCAGTATTACAGTACATATTTTATACACAAATAATACATAGAACAACACAATGAAAACAGAATCTACAGAACAGAACATACAGAAAAATAAGAATATATAAACATAAAAATAAAAATACATAGTTTACAAAATTTAACGAGCAAACAAAATGTACAACCATATATACCAAAAGAACATGAAAGAATTTAATAAATGAAAAAGCCGTATAAGCAGTGAACTTCATATGATCTATATATCGTCTAATAAACTTAGACACCCTGTTACTAAGACCTTCACTACACTACACTTCACCACTCTCTCATTTTGCTTAACCCCACTTAAATTTCCTACCTCTCTGTTCACCTCACCTCACTTCACTTCACTGCACTTTTAGATGATTTCTGCCACACTTCTATTCCTTTCATTTCACCCCATTTATAACTGCTTTCCTAATTCTTTTCACAAAATCTTGGATTTACAAGGGCAAGTCCCTAATGCTTCTGCAGGCAATTGGTTCCAGTTTTTAATGGTCTTATTTACAAAGGAATACTTCCTGATTTCCATTCTTTGCTTCGAGTTCCTAATTTTCCAAACATGATAAACTGTACTCAAATAGTAAGGCCTTCACAACCTGTCACATATAGCATTCCAAGCCCGTTCCCCGGAGTATGCTTTAAAAAATGCGCATAAGCATGCTATCCTCCTACAATCAGCCAAGGTTTCCCAGTCAGAATCCTTCGTATGATTTTTAAATTGAGCAGGTTTCTTCTGTACTCAGTCTAACGCATTTATCTGTCCTTCTCTGCATGGATTCAAGCATACAGACCCATATTCAAGAATAGGACGTACCAATGACGTGTAGGCTAAACTTTTTGTATTCCTATTTCCTTTTTTGAGAACATGCATTACAAAGCCTTCCAGGCTTTCCACGCTGTGTAATTTTCTTGGTCCACCCAGTTTTAATCGCTTTGTAAGATTATTCCCAAGTATTTACAACTGCTCGCTTCTGGAATTTTTTGGTCACCAAGAGAGTAACCCAGTGGATTTTTAACCCGAGCTCTCGTAAATCTTATTGCCTTACTTTTACCTGGATTTATTTTCATCCCAGTGTCTACCGCCCATTCCTCCAAGGTGTCGAAATCCATCTGCAACTTTCATATGTCGTTTTTATTTGTGATTTTCCTATAAATTATACAGTTGTCAGCGAATAGTCTAATACTCAAGTCAATGTTTCTCCAAATATCATTTACCTACACTAGAAACAGCAGTGGGCCCAAAATGCTCCCTTGCAGCACACCTGATGTTACTTTGACTTCCTTGGATAGTTGCCCTCCTACTCTTGCCCTATGTGTGATCTTCAGTGTTGGCCGTCTGCATGTCAATAATTTGGCGCGAAAGATATAATGAAATATGTAATATGCACAAAATTGAAATATTAGTTCTGTAACATTATAGGAATGTTAGTGTATTGAGTTGCTGATTGCCACTTCCAGTCCTAACAGGTGTAGTACTCTGAATTACTGACGCAAGTTACTGTTCCACAGTAACCCAACTGCTTTCGTGACAACAGCTGGTACTGCAGTCGGAATGTCATATCACAAGATAGTGCAAATTAACCTTACCGAAATAGGTTTCAGCTTTGAACCCTTACTCTTTGCGCCAGATGAGCGCAGATTAGTACGTCTTAATTAAGGGCATCTTCATGTAACATGTTTCGATTACATCACCTACAGAATTGACATGTGTGGCTGTGACGGGTGGCTGTGGGCAAAATGTGGTCCCTGTCAACAACTTTAGTATCCATTTAGCATGACACCAGTAACGTACCCTCCTCCCATTCCCTTCTGTCCCTCGTTCTTCGAGAACGCTGTCATAATCCTACAAAAACGTCGAAATTGGGATCTTCCTAGTTATTGTAGTGTAATTTGGTAAGGTTTTCCTTTGAAAGACACTGCCCCTATCTTCAGGTAGTATGTGAAGGTAGACCCAGAATCAGGATTACCATATATCCATCAAAAGAAAAGACTACATTTGCCATTTCTCGACCATAAAAAAGAGGAAGTATTTCATTTTTCTCGCAATAACAAACGCCTAATCAAAAAATACCAAACCCACGGAGTCCAACTGTTATTTCAGCAACTGTCTAATCACTTAACAGATATATAATATAAAAAAAACACCATATACACGGAGCCAAACTATTATTTCAGTAACTGGATAATCACTTAACACATATATAACTGTGCCTAACAATCACAGAAACATTTACTTATGAGAGCGGGTGGAGGGTAAAGCGGAAATTGCTGAAACAAATCAGTGAAGATGCAAACTTCCGCCGAAGAATCGCCGCAAGTGGTTGCGTGCAGCCGCACAGGAGATGGGAAACCACAGGATAGTGTATGTAGCTGAAGGTAGTTCGGTACGATGGCCACGTGACGTTTGTTATACATACAAGTAAAACCACAGGTTATTTAACTATAACCAAGCCAAAAAGGACTGATGGTCTGTACAATTGGCAATGTTATTCATGGATCGTCAAAGAGTACGCAGCCAAAAGACGTGAAATTTCTTACTGTAGTGTTTGACAACAATTTTTAAGAATGTTTTCTTTATTGTAGAAAACGGAAAACAGGTTAATGTTTAATTACAAGCCACCACCAGGCTAGAAAATAAGCTTGTAAATTAGTAGGATAAAAACACATATTCAACGTATTAGTGAATTAAAATGATCGACATGTCAGAGTTAAATCATTTAAATAAGTTCCCCCCCCCCCCCCCCCCCCCCCTATTCCCCAAATTTATATACAAAAACAAAATACATTCACAAATAAAAATATTATAATACTCTAAATATAAACA
>Ga0123357_10011585_pt1 | contig 11322 bp, 8 predicted proteins | sample TergutEmb28metaG_FD_89873 | JGI IMG/M metagenome (GOLD analysis project Ga0123357, IMG submission 89873) | Embiratermes neotenicus P4 segment gut microbial communities from Petit-Saut dam, French Guiana - Emb289 P4 | ecosystem: Host-associated > Arthropoda: Insects > Digestive system > Gut ...
ATGGTAGAATCACAGTCTTGTCCGTAACTACAATGTCAACGTACACAAAGCGGTAGTTAGTGTCTGCCAAGGCCATTTATACCACCGGGGGGGGATCTTTGTAATTGTAGAACATCGAGTCACTGTGTTCCGGTTTAATTACTTGAATGTGTTTCCCATCGACGGCCCCTAAGCAATGCGAGAATTTAGCTGTTCTTTTTAACTACACAGTAGTCAATTCCCACTGCTCTTTTGTAGGTTTGGGAATACATTCTGGACGCGTTATACACCAAATAGTAAGACATACTTCTCTAACTCGCTTGCTTGTTGTTGAGATTCCAATCCAGTAAGGGAAATCTAGGTCACGAAAACTGCATTCACTCGCTAGGTATCTGAAAAAAACGCTTCCTGTAATTAATAACTTACTTGGTCACTTGCACTATCATTAAAACACACTTCAGTTCTTAACTTCTAATTTTAGCGATATTATTTTGCGTTTTTAAGCAAATAAGTAATAAAAAAGTAAGGGAACACCCGAGACGGCTGCGTAAAGTCATGTAAGAAACAAAAAGAAGTAACAAAGTCCGGTTCATGGTCTTAATAAGCTAGGAAATATGTGTACAGCGAACAACTTAGATTCCTATCGAAACTGGTCAATGAAAGGCAAACAGCCAACAGTTTATCGGTGGAGTTGAATGAAATAGAGATGATGTCAATAGTTTCTCCCAAGAAACTCCTTTCCTTTTATTTAATCATCATTTTTTTAAAGCACACACAAGCTTTAATTACCTGACTGCAACAGCCAGCATTTCTACAGGTTGCATGCAGCTCCTCATTTTATTGTTACGACGCTGAAGATTCTCCTTCAATCGGCGAAGCAACTCGTCGAAAGATGAAACTGTCATTTAAAAATGATTTAAAAACTTGTTTGGTCATCTTGGTGGATAATGTTCATCAAATAGTGTGTAAAAGGCAACGAATTCGCCCCTTTTTTAAATTATTGGATGAACCCCGTGTAGCCCTTTACGTCTACGCTCACAACGACGGCACAACAAGAACAGAGCAATAATTGCGATCCATTCAGATCACTGTGCATGCACGTCTGCTTGGTCACAGCGTTCTTGGTCGTTCGACCGGCCGATTGAAAACGGAGATGTTATTAAATGTCCGGTCAGCTGCCGGCAGGTCGAAAACCGGGACGGGTGAACGAGTCCTTACTGTGTTTAAAAAAAGTCCCTGCCTAAAAGTTTTCAACGAGAGACTTTTGTCTTCTTACATTTGTCGGTATTACGTTCTTTGCCTTGAGTCCAATGAAATTTGTTTGTACTCCAACTGCTGATAGGATGACGTAATGCAGTGGAAGCATGATCGCTATGCGATGTCGGTGGCGTGAGGTTGCAGTGCGTGCGTTGTGAAAGAGAATTCAGTGCGTGTTGCAGTGGTTGTCTCCTAGGTAACTGGCGTGGTGGAGAGAAGATAATCGTGTCTATGTTTACTATTTATATGACAGTCCATTGTCGCTAAGTTATTACGGCATATATTTTTTTGTGAACTTCGCGCCGGATGCCAAGTTAAATGGGAATGCGGTGATCAACTTCGCGGGATTCTGAACAAGCACTACATCGATTCTACAGGCCAGGACAGCACCGGGTCAGACTTGACAAGGCAGGTCTATGTTCTCACCCATGTGGATCCAAAGAAAATTCAGACGCTGATAAAGAGGCGAGGAGTTTTCAACGGATCGTTGACAAGAATCCAAAGTTTATGGCACAGTTTGATAGGGCAGAGGACATGAATGAGATTAAGGTGCTTTATGATTCTTTAGCACAAATTTGGAGTAAGTTCTATGGATTGCAAACTTTGTTGAAGGTGAAGGAGCATGAGGCTGATCGGGCGGATTTGGAAGGGACCTACTAAACAATTAAGTCAGACATCGAGAGGTTGCTGGCATCACGACGGACAGTGTCTATGTCACTTGCACCGAAACTAGAAACTCCGTATAGGTCGGACAGTACAGCATTCAATGACACTATTCAGCCAGTCAAGAGGGGTTTTTATGAACTTGCCATCAATATCTTTGCGAACGTTTGATGGAAAATATGAAAACTTGGCAACCTTTGAAAATATTTTCAGCATACAATCACAAAGATTTAACGTCCATTGAAAGATTAAATAATTTGCTATTGACACTTTAATGGTCAAGCACTTCAGTTTGTTCAAGGGCTTCCAATTACAGTTAAGCATAACTCAATAGCTTTTAATTTCTTGGTGGACAGATACGAAAACAAGAAGCTGACAGCGGCTACTAATGTTAGACTATGCTGGGTTTAAAGTCAATCAGTAAAGACGACGTGGAAGAGATTAGGCAATTTGTGAACACATTTTGCAGCAAGTGAAATGCACTGAAGGCATTTAAAATATAACAGCCGTTAGAAGACATCATATTGTTACAGCTGGTTGTAGAACGCTTGGACAGTCAGACATGTCGCGAGTGGCAAATGAAACAGGCAGACGAAGAGTTCCCAACACTCAAGGAATAAATCGCATCAATGGAGCAGAAATTTCGAGTTTTGGAAACATTGAAACCTTCCACCAACGTTGCTAATGTTCAGGAGACACAGGGTGGGAACAAACAGCGAAGGTCACCACGGTACTCTAAAGCCGTTGTGGCCATAAATGAGAACAAGTGTGCTTGGTATTCTAAGTCACATCATTTGTTTGAATGTACAGTGTTTTTAAGTGCATCTATTCCACAGAGGAGATCTCGGGTTCAGAAACTTAAATTTTGCCCTGTCTTCGGCAGGGTCATACAACTATAACATGTCGATCGCGACATTGTCGTAATTACATCACACCTTCAAACATCAACAGCATGATTTGAATCCTTCCAAACAACACAGTGAGGGACGGACAAGTCCACGTCCGTCAAATGACGCACCTATACAGGTATCATTATGCTCCTTAAAACAGTGTTGTGATACACAGGTGATGTTGTCGACGGCCATTGTAAACACACGAGATGTCAGAGGTAAATTACGCAAATACCGATGTTTACTAGAGAGTGCATTGCAAGTTAGTTTTATAGCAGGGGCGATGGAAAATATACTAGAAATGCGGGGAACAAGGAACTACATTCCTTTAAAGGGAATCAACAATGTTAATTCAGATGCTAGATACATTGTCAACATGCAGCTTTACTGTAGGTATAGCAAGTTTCAGGCAGAAGTAATGTGCTTTATTATATTAATACATGTACCGTGCATCTTTTATTATTTTTATTATAACCAACAAATGCACAATTAATATCACAAAATTATTTATATCACAATAGTGTCTCTTTACATAATTCACACTCCTACGTGTTTCGACATTTCCATGTCACCACCAGGGAGTTCCACATCTGCGCATTGCTAAGTTACATAAGTTCTTAAATTGCAGCTGTTAAAATTACAAGTTTCATAAAATTATTAAAATATTGTTTATTCGTGTTTACAATAAAATCTGTTCGACGTTAGTCTCTTGTGCAAGCAGTGTGTGTTTGTGGCTGCATATGCAATCCCTTGTTGACCTTTTTTGTGTCCTGGTCTGACGTATACTAATAATATTAGTATATATATATATATACTTATTTATTTATTATACCAGGATAGTAGTATAAAAAAATAATATGCTTTATCTTACTCAAGATTACAGAGAATGTGCCCGCACAGTACATTGAGCATGATTCATGGAAAGGTCTACTTATCTGTTTTTTGCATACCCAGGGTTTGCCTATTCCAAAGAGGCAAATATGTTGTTTGGGACAGAAATATTCTTTCATCTGCTTCGTCCAGCTAGATACACTGGCGATAGGAGAGTTCCCGCTCTCGAAGAAACTGAATTGGGATAGATTTTAGCGGGACGCATTCAGCATCCAGGGCAGCCATTCGTAGGAGCAGGGACTTCATGTTTAGCATTGGACAGCTACAGCGTTTCTGGACGGTTGAAGAGTTTCAGTCTCTTCCCAAAACCACACAGTAGGTGGAATGTGAGAGTTGTTTCCATGCACCCACTACAACAAATGACTCTGGGAGATTGGTCGTGCCGTTATCACGGAAGTCAGGTAAACGATGCACTAGGCATATCATATGTTCAAACATCGTATAGATTTCAACAATTGGAGAAACGGTTTCAGCGCCAATCAGACGTGCGGAAGAATTATGCAGACGTCATGAAGAAGTACGAAGTGCATGGGCATATGCAGCTGGTATTGTAGATAATGGAGAGAAGGCAACGAAACATTCTACCTGCCTCATCACCCGGTATTCAAACGCGATAGCAACGCATCCTCCTCAGGGTAGTCTTTGATGCGACTGCAACAAACACTATTGTACAGTCCTTAAATGATAAATTGTTGATTGGGCCTACTTTTCAACAAAATCTGTCCTCAATAATGGTACGATTCCGTACTCACGAGATTGCCTTCACGGCGGACATTGAGGGGATTATCGGCAAATCAGGGTTCATTCCATGAACACAAAACTGTAGTGAATACTGTGGAGAGCTTCATCGGATACACCGATTCAGACTTACGTACTCCAGGCGGTAACATATGGGACTGAATCGGCACCCTATTTGGCTGCTGCATCTCTGAAGAAACTTGCGGAAGAGGAAATGGAGAAATATCTGCGGACAACCACGGTACTGTCACAGGATTTCTGCATGGATGATGTGGTCAGCGGATGTCATGATGTTACTGAAACACTAAAGCTGCATTAAGTCTACTATAAATAGTATATAAATTTCCGTCAACACAACCTACAATTAAAGTTGTGTTGACGGAAATTTATATACTATTTATAGTAGACTTAATGATTCCACACAACGGGATGAATTCGATTAATAAAAATAAACTAAAGCTGCAGCCTGATTTGATGGCACTACTCACTAGTGCTGGGTTTCCATTAAGGAAATGTTTTTCCAACCATCCTAGGATTTTAGAAGCATTACGTACTTCAACACGGGACATTGTTCTCCCACGACAGTTGCACGGTGAGGATAAGGTTAATATATTGGGTCTTTTTTGGCATCCCACATTGGATAAATTTGCTATTGCAAATAGCAAGAAGTCAGTATCTTTGACGGAAGATGCTAATAAACTGAAGGTTGCTGCAGTCGTAGCATCTATTTTTTTATCCTTTACAACTCAATAGTCCATCGGGTATTCTATACAGGATATTTTTGTAAGAATTGTGACCCCACAGATTGAATTGGGACGATACATTGCTAACCGAACTGTGGAAAAGTGGCACCAACTCTACAAGCAACTCGACAGTGTTGGGCAGTTTGAAATTGATTGCTTAGTACTGCTAAAGGGAGCAGTCAACGTACAAGTTCATAAGTTTGCAGATACCTGAGACAGGGCATACGGAGCATGTGTTACCTGAGGTCGGTTAATCATCGGTAGGAGGTCAAGAGTCATTTGTAGTGTTCACGTTCTAGGGTCGCACCAGTGGAGATAGTAACTTTACCCAGGTTGGAACTGTGTGGAGCGGTGTTGCTAGCAGAACTAAGTGAGAAGATTTTACCAGTGTTGAATGTGGAAATAAACAGCGTCCGTCTTTGGACTGATTCTACTACAGTTTTGTCACGGATTTCTTCACCTGCTAGTAGGTGGAATACATTCGTGGCCCGTATTCAAGAGACTACCAACGTGAGCGACTGGAAACATGTACCCTCCTTGGAGAATCCTGTTGATTTCACTTCTTGGGAAGTAACACAGAAGAAGCTGGAGAATCTGCAGCTGTGCTAGGAGGGACTACAATGGCTTCAACAGTCAGCCGCTTCAAGGCCTTCACTAAGGGAAGAGGAAATGACTGAAGACCTTCCGGAAGAACGCAGTACGAGATAGTTAGTAGCAACTACAAGTGAACCCACAACTGCGTATGTGGACAGTTTTTGATCACTTGCTAAGCTTGACACAGTGACGACTTACGTGCAGCGTTTGTATCACAATGTTCTGTACTCCAACGAGAAGAAACAGGTCATCAAAAAGCATCAGACTTTAAGACAGCAATGTATGCTGCATTTTTATGGTGCAGCACGCGGTTAATCACGCGGAGATAGCAAATCTCAAATCATCACGAAATTAAAGAAAGCAGTGAATTACACAACCTCTGTCCATTGCTAGACAAGCATTAATTGCTTCGAGGGGGTGGAAATCTCAAGAATTCCTCATTACCATATGAGAAACAACATCAAGTCATCCTACCATCAAGACAGAACTTGTAATAAGGGTATAACACCATACTTTACTTCATGCGGGACCACAGTACTTGCTTGCCTCACTTCGACGTGAAAGCTGGATTCCTAGAGGGAGGCAAGTAATAAGGTCAGTACTTCACAAATGCTTATCGTGCTTCAAAGGTCACTTGCATCTAAGCAGCTAATGGGTCAGCTTCCGACATTCCAACAGCACGAATACAACAGGCAAGGCCATTTTGGAATTGTGGTGTGGATTGTGCAGTACCATTTTATGTCAAACAAGGATCCCCTGGAGCAACGTTCAGTTGAAATGCGATATTTCAATTTTCATTTGTCTAGCTGTCAAAGCAGTTCATCTTGAATTGGTCAGCAATTTGACGTCAGATGCCTTTATTGCTGTCCTTCCAAGGTTTATAGCACGAAGGGGGAAATGTTGAAATTTGTATTCTATTCTATAGAACGACATTTGTAGGAGCTCATCATAAACTTCGAGAACGCAGGAAACATTTTCCTTCGGAAGCGCGTCAGTGAATCTTCCGGAATTTGCATATTCAGAAACATTTACATGGACCTTTATTCCTCCACACTCGCCACACTTCGAGGGTCTTTGGGGGGCTGGAGTGCGCTCTTTAAAGTATCTCTTAGACTAATAGGGATCAGGACCTTTACCTTCGAAGAACAAAGCACTGTCCTGACGCAAGTTAAATTGTGTCTGAATGATCCAAATGACCTCACTTATCTTAGTCCAGGGCATTTCGTGATTGGTGCCCCTCTTACACGTTTCCCTGATCCTACTATGTCCTGTCAGTCGTCTGTCTAGGTTGCAGCACTTGCAACGGGGCCAACAACTGTTTTGGAAGAGGTGGTCCACAGGTTGCAGCACTTGCAACGGGGCCAACAACTGTTTTGGAAGAGGTGGTCCACAGACTATCTTAACAGTCAGCAACATAGAGGCAAATGGGCCTCCACTCAGCTGAATCTACATCCAGGTGCGGTTGTCTTGGTCAAGGGCAGCAATCGTCCACCACAGGACTGGACGATGGCTGTGGTGGAGGTACTTCCTAGACATTATGATCTGGTGCGGGTTGCAACAATCATGATATAAACAGGAAACACAAGACGCCGCATTTGCCAGCTAGTGATTCTCCCCGCATAAAGCTAAATTTCAAGGGTTGTACCTTCCGAGTGTTGAATATGTCGGGTTTTAGATTCTGTGTCGCGAGTCGAATGAAATCGGTGTTTGTTCTTGCAGCTGGTAGGATGACGTAATTGGACGTGGTGGCGAGCGTTTGCCTGAAGTACATTGTGTGAAGGGCGTTCAGTTCAGTGTGAGTTGCAGTGGCTGTCTCGTGGGTTACGGGCGTGGGTGGGGTGAAGATAATCGTGTTTATGTTTACGATGTATATTACAGTCGATTGTTGCTAAGTGATTATCGCACATGTTTGCTACATGTCAACTTTCATTCATTGTCCTTTATTCGGACAGGGGTTGACTCAGCTTCTAACAGAAATGAGTAGCAGGGATATTTCCTGGGGGGGGGGTAAAGGCGGCCGGTGCAAAGAACTGACAAACTTATCACCTTAATGCGCCGGCTGTCTAGAAATTCTGGAAACCTCAACCGCCTGGAGCTCTAATGGAGGCCTTATTCTAACAGTCTAATGATGTGGTAAAGAATACACATTATACATAGATTTCCTCGGCATAAAATATTCTTCATTTTGCCGTATGCGTCTTATTCTTGCCAGTAAATGCCCTCCTGTTTTCTAAATACAACTTTCCTTTGCCACTGAATTTTTCCTGCAAACCCTGAGAGACCGAGTTTTGCATTTTAAAATATGCACAATTATAATATTTATATTTTAATATTTAGATTTTGTACGACGGGGAGAAACAGCAATTTCTAAACTGGTTATTAGCAGATTGTACCGGAAGTTAATCTGCCCATAAAGTATGAAAAAAAATTGCTATACTTTAACGATGACAGATTTTCAGAGGATTTATTGCATATATTTAAGGCTTTATATTATTTGTCCTGTATTATTATGACGCGATAGGAACCTGCTTTTTGTTTGTGTTTAGATCACCTTTCTTAATACCGGCTGATATAAATTCTTGTACTCACTTTTGCGAAATGTTCAGATACTTCACATGCGCGAAACTGGATTATGAGTTTCCAATTTATTCTTATCCATCATTGTTAGCTCCTGAAAGTAGTAGGAGAAAGAGGAGGAGGAGGAGAAGAAGAAGAAGAAGAAGAAGAATAAGAATAAGAAGAAGAAAATACCGTGTTTTTAATACCAGACCCTCTATTTATTAAGGGGAAAAATAAATTGGATAGCTTTGAAGGTTTCCAAGCATTGCCCGCCCTTCCTTCTGTTAAGTAGTTTGGAGTCCAAGCGGAGCATTGTGGTGTGAATAAGATAAGATGATGGGACGTGGAATGCATCTAAGAGAGAAATTGAGCAATTGCTTGGTATACGCTGAATTTTAATATTTGAATTTACTGAGATATTTATAGCGAAATTCGTATGCGTTTTGGAGAAATGGGGGAGAATTTAATCACGAATTTTAATAAATATTTAAAATTTGGTTTCATACCACATGGCAGATATCGTACCTACATTACAATAAGAGTTTTGTTAATTAAACGTAGTTAAATACTCGCTGTTTGTTGTAAGAATAATGCACGAAACACATAAATACATTGTGTTGAGAAAATGTAAATTTGATTGGTTCAGTGGGTAAGCCAGTTTAAGCCAGGATTTTGAAGGTAATAATGGCAGCTGACGTTTAATAAATCGCTTATCATTAGGCCCATTTTCGCACAGAATCATTTCAGAAAACTGTCAAGATGAAAGCTTCTATGTGCCACTCTACGTGAAATGTACAGCGAAGCATGAAAAATGTGCATCTGCTGCACCGAAATAGAAGAGGAGGCAGAAATATGATATTCAATTATTATACTGCGGTCACAAGAAGAATGGTTAGGAATGACATCGCTCGACGCGCATACTAGCAGTGATGACTACGTAGTAACATTCGCCAGCGACAAACACTGTGGACTTGATGACCTAGATCAGAGAAACACGAGAGGAGTATAAGAGGAGGGAAAATTTCGAGTCCAAGTAGTACCTCCATCCGTGGATTTTCTTTCCGTCGCAACAGTATATTTTATTTTAGCATGCTGTCCGTACCTCAGACTACTTGGCGTCGAATGATTGGATGATAACGAGTAACAAATCAGAGACGATGTACAGGAAAGAGGCTGTGACTAAATTTAAAGTACTATCGCCTACCACATAAACAGTAATCGGGATACTCGGTGTCCTGCTGCTGCCTGTCACATTTCTTCTCGCCTACCTATGCCCTACGTGAACCAGCACAAAGCACTTCTGGCTAGGTTAAGTTATCACAAAATTATAACTGCCAAAACTCTAGTGAATAGAACGGCTACACAACTGCACGGAAATACGGGTAAGTGCGCTGGTTAGGAAAATGTAAATAGCTCGAGCGGAAAAGGGAAACGATCAATCAATACGACACTTTTTCTTGCCTGAAGTGTTGTATGTTGGAAATATTGCGGAGCAGACACTCAGGAATCAGTTCTGGCTGGTTGCCAAATGTTAAAGTAAAGGTAAAGTTTCCCTTGTCTACGCCCAGAGGGCGCATAGGAGCCCTTTGACCAAGCTGTACCGACTGTGAAAACAAAAACGTAAGAGGTTCGTTTGATCTCTAGTATTACAATTTTGGCGAAACTCGATTAACCCTTTCAAAACATGAAGTACAACACAAACACAGAGCGTGGTGATTTCATAAGCCTAATTTATTCCTTCAAAAAGAAAGAACTCAGTAATTACGACTGATTCAGAATGACAGACAACACGCCATTAAGATGCTGAATGAATTGTGGTTGGTTTCGAAACGTTTCATGGCCCCTATATCATCGAGTTGATTCACATCTGCTGGTTAGCCAAGCGAAGCGATGTGGCAGTGTACGAGCAGGCGGGCAAGTTCGACATTGTCGTGATTACCATGGCCTTCGCCGTTGACCACGCGACCAGTAAGCGTGTAATTCGTTCTACAATGTCTGCTGCAGACCTTGAGCCAGGTGCATGGACGGATCGGGAGGCCGTACATGGGTTTTACTCATTTCACTTTTGTTAGAGGTCGAGTTACAAGTGTAACAAAGATTAGGTGATTTCTGTGGGGTGGGGTGGGGGGAAACTACGCAACTTAGTACAGTTTTGGGTACAAAATGTTCTACAAGTATTACATAACAAATTCCACGAACTATTAAAATCCAAAATATTAATTTATGTAAAGAGAGCCATTTGCTTGCAGTGGACTACAATTTCCAAGTATTTGCACCTCCCCGCAGGTATGTGGTCACCTCCGTCATTTTAAATTGATGTGTTTGTGCGGACTGGATTCAACATTCCCTGCCGTAAGATCAAGTGCTACATTAATTTGGGCTCTGGATTGAAAATGCACGACACAGGGCATTCAAGTATAAGAGAAATCACACCCTGCAGTTATCAGAAACACACGTAAATAATGAAAAGAGGAGACAACTTGAAAGCTATAGAGGCAAATAGAATGATAATATTAAAAGAGCTTATTACTATAATGTGCACTTCGTATCGCACCCATTCTTGCTACATGCCTAGCCTATCTTCTTTATTAGCGCACCCTAATAATAATAGAGAAAATTACACATTATAACGCTTCTCATTTACGCGATTTTTTCATCCTATTGTCACTTTCTCTCAGGTAGAAATATTTTCCTTGTCACTTTGTTCCGAGAAACAATTTGTTTCTTTCCTTGGGTCAATACAGACGACGTTTCACGCCCGTACATGTCTTATTGTAAGACCTCTTCATTTCATATTCTAACAACATTTTATGGCCTTTCAAGTATCAGCGAATTCTCGGTGTGTAAAACCCTAACTTCTTTCTTTGTTTAGCTGTCTGAGGTCCAGATCCTTCCATGAACACTGCCTACAGAAGCCGCTCTTTGCTTATGATGTTGCAAGACTGGAAGACTATTTTTTCGGTATTGACTACTAAAGGTCTCCTTATTTATTTAAGCACCACGCAGTC
>Ga0123357_10011586_pt1 | contig 11321 bp, 5 predicted proteins | sample TergutEmb28metaG_FD_89873 | JGI IMG/M metagenome (GOLD analysis project Ga0123357, IMG submission 89873) | Embiratermes neotenicus P4 segment gut microbial communities from Petit-Saut dam, French Guiana - Emb289 P4 | ecosystem: Host-associated > Arthropoda: Insects > Digestive system > Gut ...
AACTGGTTTGCAGCTAGTCAAGAAATTCCCCGCATTTCACGGAACCCGAAGGTTCATTACCGCACTCACAAGCGTCCGCCACCTGTCTCTATCCTGGGCCAGCCCAATCCATTCCATATACCCGCACCCCACCTCCTGGAGATCCGTCATAATATTATACACCCATCTACGCCTAGGTCTCCCCAGTGGTCTCTTTCCCTCCGGTTTCTCCACAAAGACCCTATACATCCCCTCTCCTCACCCATACGCGCCACATGCCCAACCCATCTCATTCTTCTCGATTTTATCACCCGCACAATATTGGGTGAGGATTACAAATCATTTAGCTCCTCGATATGCAATCTCCAATGTAGCTGCTTCTGCCAATTATAATTATTATAATTGTTGTTATTATTACGTTCAAGAAGCTTACTTAAAATTTTGTGCAGAAGATTTTGCATAAACAGAGAACAAATACGGTTTTAAACTTATTATTTGGAAACACTAGCATGTAATTGGGCTTTTAATAATTTAATTGCATGCAAAATTAAATTTTTCCTAAAAATAATTGCTATAATAAAGTTAATTATAAAAATAAAGGTGTACATAGTATACTATACAGATATCCCTCCTATACAGGGATGCTGATAAGTCCTTAGCCCGACCAGAAATGAAACAAACTAATGTTTCTGTCGGAATGGCATGAATTTCCTTCGGCGCCTTGCCTTGCAAGAAAAACATACTTGATAACAGCTCGCGTCTCGATTTGGTTGAAATCGCGAGCGTCCCTGACATGCTTCCGAGCTTGTTTCCTTTCTGGTCTGGGTAATGACTTATCAGCACCCCGGTATAACGATGCTCCAAAAAGTAGCACCTAGGCCGGACACTTATTAAATAAAATTTACCAAACACAGTGCCATACGTATTCCTAAACACACTGTTCTACGTATTCCCAAACACATTGCTCTACGTATTCCCAAACACACTGCTCTACGTATTCCCAAACACAGTGCTCTACGTAATCCCAAACACACTGCTCTACATATTCCCAAACACTGCTCTACGTATTCCCAAACACACTGCTCTACGTATTCCCAAACACAGTGCTCTACGTATTCCCAAACACAGTGCTATACGTATTCCCAAACACACTGTTCTACGTATTCCCAAACACATTGCTCTACGTATTCCCAAACACACTGCTCTACGTATTCCCAAACACAGTGCTCTACGTATTCCCAAACAGTTCTCTACGTATTCCTAAAGACCGTGCTCAACGTATTCCCAAACACAGTACTCTACGTATTCCCAAACACACTGCTCTACGTATTCCCAAAGACAGTGATCAACTTATTCCCAAACACAGTGCTCTACGTATTCCCAAACACACTGCTCTACGTATTCCCAAACACATTGCTCTACGTATTCCCAAACACACTGTTCTACGTATTACCAAACACACTGCTATACGTATTCCCAAACACACTGCTCTACGTATTCCCAAACACACTGCTCTACGTATTCCCAAACACACTGTTCTACGTATTCCCAAACACACTGCTATACGTATTCCCAAACACACTGCTCTACGTATTCCCAAACACACTGCTCTACGTATTCCCAAATACACTGCTCTACGTATTCCCAAACACACTGCTCTACGTATTTCCAAAAACACTGCTCTACGTATTCCCAAACACAGTACTCAACGTATTCCCAAACACAGTGCTCTACGTATTCCCAAACACAGTGCTCTACGTATTCCCAAACACACTGCTCTACGTATTCCCAAACACACTGCTCTACGTATTCCCAAACACAGTGCTCTACGTATTCCCAAACACACTGCTCTACGTACTCCAAAACACACTGCTCCACGTATTCCCAAACACAGTGCTCTGGTGTTATATTATTAAATATTAAATTAACATATTATAAAATAAATTATGTATATATATATTGTTGTATATTTTATATATTTTTTGTACATAATTCAAAAATACTGCTTTTAACCATCCACCAATATTTTATATATACATATTCGTCAAGGCTAGTAACATTCAATATAACCAATCGAGAATTTTAAATTATACATTAGTACTAACAGCAGCATATTTTCCTCATTGCAGTTAATCAATACCAGAAGCTATAATTAGAGCTGTACCAGCTCCTGATGATGGGTGTCAAAATTCGAAACATGTAGAGCTGCCTACAGAAATGTAATAAACTGAATAAGTCGCATCTTGTTGGACAGATATTAAATTCGACTTCAGCTAATTGCATTTAGTGCGGATACGTTAGTTATCCGGTCGGCATTCTCAGAAATATAACATCATACACAAAGTAAGAAATGCAACTGCTATACCCGCATAACGATTTTATTTTGTGCACTTGGATCCTTTAATATATAGACAATTAAATCCATCAATACCAAAGTAATATATATATGAAATGTTTGGTAAAATAAAACTTTCATCTCCTTTTGTGCACCGCGGTAGAACAGTGGTTAAGGTGCTGTGCTACAAATCGGAAGGTCACTGGTTCGATCCCAGCTGGTCGTTGGAACTTTTCATTGAAACAAAATCCTTTCGATCGCACTGTGGCCCTGGATTCGACTAAACCTCTAACAGAAATTAGTACCAGGAGTATTTCCTGTGGATAAAGGCGGTCGGTGCGTAAGGCTGACAAACTTACCACCATCCTGTATCGTTGTCATGTAATCTGGGAACCTTAACTTCCTAGAACCCTCTGGGCCACTCCCGGCCTTTAACGGGACTGAATTTTTTCATCTCCTTCAACCCTTATCCTGCTAACGTGGTGAAGATGGTGAGCTCCTAATAATGCCAGCAGATGGAAGATGGAATTTAACTCGGTGTTTAAAGGGTTAACTATAAATTCAAGCACTATCTAGAATTAGAAATACATTTTGCGCTTACCAGTAAAAGTACTTTCACGCTCAATTGAAACACTGTGCGAACGAAACTGGCTAAAATGGCCTGTTCTTGGTAACTCCAAAAAGTGCACTGATATTATTGACTGAAATGAAGCAACAGATGAACATCAGGTATGATAACGTTACGCGATAAGACTAGCGAAGATATGGTGTGAATTATCGAAAGGTGTTTTGCAGTCAGTTGGACTTAGAGACATGGGAATTTTAAGCTGGGATCCACAGACTGATGTCACGTGGCTAATCTTTATAATGGTACTAGTGATTGCGGCGATCAGTTAGCCAGTTAAATGCAATGAGTGACGTTCTCCTTCATAAGGTCGTCAAGCAGTTAATCCCGCTGTAAACAACCTGAAGCTGCAAATCCTTGTTCAAAATAGCCTACGAGTTCACCTTATACTTGAGCCGGGTCAATTTAATCTATGCTGTTTCAACCGATGTCTCGCAAATCCATTTTAATCTCCATACATCCACACCTGGAAAGTACAAAGCCGTAGTGTGTGTATATATCTATATATACATACAGTCATAAATACAATAATATTACAATTAGTAGCTATATATTATATAAAACTGTGGCGGACGCTTGTAAGTGCGGTAATGAACATTCGGGTTCCGTGAAATGCGGGGAATTTCTTGACTAGCTGCAAAAAAGTTAGCTTCTCAAGAAGGACTCTTCACCATGGAGTAAGTAAGTAAGTATATAATATAAACTACATGTCCCGGTACTGTATGTAGGCCATCATCAGGTTGTGAAAAGAACTTATTAAGCGACTGTACAGAGTATGTGTGTGTGTTTGTGTGTCTGTGGTAATTTTGGAGGGGGGACGAGATCTCGTCTTACAACATAAATCGTGGGAAAAGTAAAAGTTGAAATAAACATATTAAGGGGTTACATCAATTGTGAACATCTTATAATTCTAACATGCCTTAAGACCACGCCTGGATTTTCAAAGTGTTCTCTTTTTCTCGAGTTCCCTCACCAAAGTCCCCGTATGAACTTCCCCTCTGCCACAAAATAAAATTTATTAAAGCAAATAATATTTCAGTAAAACTCCTCCTATTTTTGGTTCGTTTATTTACTTACCTACTTACTTACTCCATGGTGCAGAGTCCTTCTTGAGAAGTTAACTGGTTTGCAGTTAGTCAAGAATTTCCCCGCATTTCACGGAACCCCAACGTTCATTACCGCACTCACAAGCTTCCGCCAACTGTCCCTATCCTGGTCCAGCCCAATCCAGTCCATATACGCACATCCCACCTCCTGGAGATCCATCCTAATATTATCCACCCATCTACGCCTAGGTCTCCCCAGTGGTCTCCTTCCCGCCGGTTTCCCCACCAAGACACTATACACCCCCCTCTTCTCACCCATACGCGCCACTTGCCCAGCCCATCTCATTTTTGGTCCGCTAACAAAGTTATTTTTAAATGCTCTAATGTTACTTTAACTTGCACATAATAACACGCGCAAGTGCCTTATGTATACGAAGCCACCCCATAATCTGACAATGGTCTCGGAAAATATACGTAAAATTCACTTTTTTTCTTTTCCTGTGGCGTTGCGGCCCACCGCGGGCCATGGCCTACTCATTGCTGAGGATTCTAGATCACAAACAACGACGCACCACAGTCGGTAGGACTCCTCTGGACGAGTGATCAGCTCGTCGCAGAGACCTCTACCTGGCAACACCCAACACACACAACAGACAGACATCCATGTCCACGGTGGGATTCGAACCCACGATCTCAGCAGACGAGAGCCCGTAAACCTACACCTTAGACCGCGCGGCCATTGGGACCGGCGTAAAAGTCACTTGTATTCGTAAATAAAAAGAAAATTTTGGTGAGTAAAACGTGAAACTCAGAATGGTTAAATTTGATGTAGGTCTGTTGTATCGACTGTTATGCAAAACATTTTTCATAGTCCAGATGTTACTACCCATACCCTGACATGCCGAAACGTCGGTTACTGCTTAACCAGTATTCAAGTCTACAGTCCTTCTAAATGTCGACAACTACTCACCCACAGACAATGCACCACATACCGTTAATATTACCTCTGTGAGAAACTAAAATTTGAAGGTTATTTCACCGTGTATCTTCATCAGGAAACAAAGTGAAATGCCAACTTGATGCAACATTTTAATGTATTGGAGTTTCCTTAGCTCGACATGTTTCGGGCGTATACGCCCATCATCAGGAGCACTAGACGTTAAATTTGGATGGTGCCGTGCGCACTGCACCATCCAACCGTACACACGACCTACGCAGCGGCTCTCAGGACCACCACCCATCTACAAACTGGGTGCAGAAAACCATATCCTGCAACTTAACATCTAGTGCTCCTGATGATGGGCGTATGCGCCCGAAACATGTCGAGCTAAGGAAACTTCAATAAATTACATTGTTGTATCAAGTTGGCATTTCAATTTATTTCAGAACCTAAAATCTTACGCCTATTTTTCAATCGACAGTGCTGAGCATTCCAAAGGGCCTGGAGCACGAGATGTGACAAGACAGATTATCTTCGCAAGCCACTTGACCATAATGACTGCAGATAAATTGTCAGTAGTGCTAACATTCCGAAAAATTGTACTTAAGCTAATTACTTCTTATAATAAAATCAACTAGATGCACTAATTTCTCAAATGTATTTTTGGAATAAAACTCTACATGTTTCGGACAGTTCCTCTGTCAATCATAAGGAATTTTTCACTGTACACACAGCAATGGTATATGTCATACAAGTTTGTTGACAGCTTGCGAGCAGGATCAGTTCCGTCCTGATCCTGCTCGCAAGCTGTCAGCAAACCTGTATGACATATACCATTGCTGTGTTCACAGTGAAAACTCCTGATAATGGATAGAGGAACTGTCCGAAACATGTAGAATTTTATTCCAAAAATAAATTTGAGAAATTAGTGCATCTGGTTGGTTCTATTACAATAATTTATCACGATGTGTGGGCCGGGTAGCTCAGTCCGTATAACGACTGGCTACGGGCTGGACGGTCCGGGATCGAATCCACAGTCTGCTTGCAGTCGCTGAGCGTGAAAGTTGTGCAGTGAAGCAATGCCAGCCAGCGTGCAGCGAGTGAAAGGAAGTGACTGTGCGTTGTGTGGTTTACCATACTGATAGTGTGAGTGCAGAGAAATGAAGTAGAACAAGGACATTATAAGTGGACGACAGAAGGCTGTGGTCTGTTCCTTTGACCCCAAAAACCCCCGAATTTCAGCTCTTGACTTCCATGAATGGATTTACGAACAATTGCACATGCCGGAAAATGTAGTGACCATGGGACAGATAGACGGCACGCGCCGCCAAGTGTACATCAAATTCTCCGATTTCCAGTATTTGCAAGACTTACTACATTCAACTACCGGCCAGTCCGAATACAAAAACGACAATGGGGAAATAACGCAAGGGAAAATCGAAATGGCTGGAATGGGCACGAGGCATGTGAGGTTAGCAAACCTTCCCCCTGAAACACCAAATGAGGCAGTAAGTTTCGCCTTCTCCCAGTATGGTGAGATAAAGGAGATGCAGCGAGAGGTTTGGTCTAAGGCCTATCGTTATAAGGTTTTTAGTGGTGTCAGAATCGTAGTGATTACCTTAACAAAACATATTCCGTCCCATATGACGACAGCGAGACATATAGTGTTAGTATCATATGAAGGGCAGCCCACGGCCTGCTATGGCCGCGGTGAAACGGAGCATTTCTATCAGGTTTGCCCCAAGAGGCGCAGAGTGAGGATTGTTACGACCAAGCAGCCCACAGTATCATGGGCCGACATTGCGGCAAATGGGACTAGGAGTCCGAGGTCTGATGGAGGGAGAAGGAGGAGGCGGATCAGACGGGCTACGGCGATCAAAAGATGAGGAAGCAATGCAAGCAGACAACACGCATTCGACTGGGTTATCATCGGAACAGAACGAAGAACCGGAACGGGGTGCGGTAGGCGGAAGCGACGTCCGGAATGATGCGAAGGCACAATGCGTTAAGGGGAGACCGGGCGTATGGAGTGCCAACCCCTACTTCGGCAACCACAAGAAGACATGAGTATATACCACAACGGAAGCGCGGGAGGAAGAGGAACGTGGGAGAGGTTGGCAGGAAATCAGAAGTGGGGAAGTGGTGGATGATCGCACTCAACTAGTCGAGGAGTTGAGGACCGTCCTAGCGAGCAGCCCCAAAAGAACAAAAACAAAAAAAAAAATGAGGATAGGGAGTAACGGGGACCGGACGTAGTAGGATGAGAAACGAACTCTCCAAGTAAGTGCAGGAACCCAAGGAAGGAGGAAACCGTTGTCAGGATGGGACATGGTTCTGGGGGAGTGAGGCTGTGCAAGTATGAGTGCTAGGGGACATGGCATGGGAAACGAGCTACCAAAACACGAGGCAAAAGTGATATTAAGTTCCTGTGTTTATAATGGTACATTTTATTGGACCGTCATTACACAACAATGTGGTGCAATGTTTATATTATGCAACTAACAACTGAGCTACATGTTTCGACCCTACAGGGCCATCATCAGGCTTATAAAATAATGGAATTAACCAAGGCAAATGCGGTAATATTACCTACGGGATCCCGTGGTTTACAGTTCAAATGTACATTAAAATACAGTATGTCATAAAATGTGATAAAATATTATAAAACGCCGTTGTGACGTATTACACATCTATGGTTTAGTGTATGCGTAGCGTAAGTAGGGGTAGTTGAGTACCTATGGATATGTTTCAAAGTGCAATAAATTTTTCAACAAAAAAATCACGGTGGGGATGAGATTTTCCTCCCGTCCGGACCGGCCCTGGAGCCCACCCAGCCTCCTGTACAATGGGTACCGGGTCTTTCCCATGGGTAGAGGCGGCCGGGGCGTGGGGCTAATCCCCACCCCACTAGTGTGCCGAGGTCCTAGAAAAGAGTAGAGCTATACCTCTTCTCTTCCTAAGGGACTTCGTGGTCTATAAGAAGGGTGAAAACCTACCTATCACGATGCACGGTCATCTGACCGGCAAATTATGCTAACTAAATATTCGCTAAAGCAACCATCACCTTGCAACACAGATTCTAACAATTTTTGTTATAAGCAAAAGATGCTTTGATAAGTTTGAGAATCTTTGTGGCGATGCCATGGGTCATGGGTCTCCAAATCTTTGCCCGTGGGTCGCATGCTACACATCAGCCTATAACGAGGCCCACAGTTACATTAGTAACCTATGAATTTACTATAAATTTACACAATAATTTAGGTGGTTGGATATGTGGTTTATTGCTATTTATCCAAGTGCGACCTCCCACGAACCAACTCCCTAACAAGCCCGCGAACCGGCCCGCAATGACACAGTCACGTTTCTGTACTCCTACTTACACCAACCTTGTACGCGACTGACTTCGTCACTGCTCTCCTAGCGCCCGTTACCAGCTCCTAACCATTTCGCCGTTTAAATCTCTCCCTTCCTACCTGCCACCAAAGGTCCTGAATATACGTTGACAGATTGGAAATGGTATGTAGTCAAACACAACTTTGTCACTGAAGGTGTATTTAATGTCTATATTGGATAACTACATGTTTCGGCCTATACTGGCCATCTTCAAGTTGTCTTAAGGGAACTTACTTCAAGGTTCTACCATAGAACCTTGAAGTAGGTGGTCTTGAGTGGACTTCAAGGTTCTACCATAGAACCTTGAAGTAGGTTGTCTTAAGAGAACTTACTTCAAGGTTCTACAATAGAACCTTGAAGTAGGTTGTCTTAAGAGAACTTACTTCAAGGTTCTACCATAGGACCTTGAAGTAGGTTGTCTTCAGTGGACTTACTTCAAGGTTCTTCCATAGAACCTTGAAGTAGATTGTCTTAAGAGAACTTACTTCAAAGTTCTACCATAGAACTTTGAAGTAGGTTGTCTTGAGACAACCTGAAGAAGGCCAATGTAGGTCGAAACACGTAGTTATCCAGTATAGACATTAAATACACCTTCAGTGACAAAGTTTTCTATTTCCAATTTTTCACACACAAAACTGGGATGGCACACTTTCTAGATACGTTGACAGATTAACTTACAACGCGTGCCGTGAACCGTCTGTAACTGATGCCAACAATCCTAAGAAACAACTATACTAGAAATGATTGGCTACAGCACCAAAAGAAATGTACACTTCAGCGTCACGCGCTTTACATATTTTATCATACTTATCAGCTAAAAGACGAAGATAAAAACCGTATCCTTGGTACAATTAGACAGATATTCAGTAACACGATGTAGGACTATGATCAGATAAATCTTATCGGAGTGCAGAAATCGGATAACATTTCTACAAATACGGATTACTGCACGATTTCGGTATTTAGATTCAATTTCAAAGAAAAGAAAGACAAGTAACTGGTGTTTAGACGTCTCGGGTTAAATTTTAACATGTACATTATGTGGGGACCGCGGTGGCACGGTGGTTTAGGCGCTGTGCCACAAGTCGGAAGGTCGCTGGTTCGATGCCAGGTGGTGTCAGTGGACTTTTCATTGGCATAAAATCCTTCCGATCGCACATAGGCCCTGGAGTCGACTCAGCCTCCAACAGAAATAAGTACCAGGAGTATTTCCTGGGGTAAAGGCGGCCGGTGCGTAAAGCTGACAAACTTACCACCATCCTGTGCCGTTGTCACGAAATCTGGGAGCCTTAAATTCCTGGAACCCTATGGGCCTGTCCAGGCCCCTAATGGGAATGCTTTACTGTTACCTTCACCATGTACATTATGTGCCATTGAGGCACTTCACTATAAGCCGGAAGGTGACAGGTTCGATTCCCGTTGGTGTCATGGGAATTTTTCATTGACGTAGTCCTTCCAGTCACACTATGGCCTGGGGTTGACTCAGCCTCCAAGAGAAAACAGTAATGCTAAATCAGTCCCATTACAGGCCTGGAGTGGGCCAGAGGGTTCCAGGAAGTTAAGGTTCCCAGATTTCATGACAACATTGACCAGCACTTCAGCATTCATCCTTTACAAATCAGCTGTTATGAAGATAAATGGAAATAACCAAAGTTTCTGTTGCAACAAGTGTTTCTTTTATGGATTATCAAGTATAAACATGTGTTCAAAATTGCTGTGATGTATTGAATTTAATGAGGATCATAATGCTGCTAATTAGCAGATACATAACTTGAGATATCCAGATGGGCTACTGTCAACAGCTGTGCTACTAAATTGGTTACTGCCATCCGCCTCTGTAAGTGGCCTCACATAGCCGTCATATGCAAGTCCATGTCACGGGCCCAAACTGTAAATGTTTAATAAGGCATTAAAGTTATTAAAAATGAGGTGAAAAAGGTTAATTTCAGAGTTCAGTATTTCAAGCTTAGTGGCATGATTTGGCAAAGCTACAGTCTATTGAAGAACAAATGCAACTACTTGAGTGAAACCTAAACTCAGATGTTAACCACCTAGAAAACTGAACACTAGAAATATTATCTGTAACAAATAGCCCACTTTGTCAACCCTTGGATTTTATCAAGAAGTATGGTGAAAAGGTACAGATATGACCTGAAGTCCCTACTTACAGAGAGAGGTGCTGTTTTGGGGTAAAAAAAAAAGAAAAGTGATAGAGAGAAACAAATTCAGGGTAGGAATAGTTAATGAACTGATTTCACAAGCTGCATTTTCAGATCCACACTTTAAAAGGCAGGCAAATTCTGATGTTCAGACACACAAAGCAGGATAGAAGAGTGCATGGAAAAATTGGAAGCCACCATTTAGTATGAAGCCAGACAAAGCAGTTTCAGTAAGTTCTGGTAGGACTTCAAACAAAATCAAACAGCCCACCACTGACAGTAATCACATTGTCACTAGTAGACTACTATTGTATTGGATCAGAACCCATGCTTGCAAGTAGCTGTCATCTCGTGTCTTAGTGGAATGACAGGAAGCTGTAATATACCAGACATTGCACTATGAAGGACAAAAAAGGCTTCTTTTTTTTGCAGCAACATCAGGTCTTTGAGAAAGAACAATCTTGAAAGTACCTCACATTCTTCGTGAAATACGAAGAGACACCTTAAAATTTTTTATTTGAATCCTACATGCCACTTTGCAACAAAATTTTAATACAAGTTTCCATCCATTCATTCCATTGGCATGTGCAGATTGCGACAATTCCTTGCCGTTCTCAGGAGTTTCTTCCATTCCTCTCTGTTATGTACTTTTTCCTGCCACATTTCTCCATCAACCATTCTTCCATCCTCTCTCACTTCATCTTGCCATCTATTTCTTGGTCTACTTCTCAATCGTTTTCCCCCAAATTCATATATAATACCCTTTTGGGAATTCTATTTTCTTCCATTCTCTGTACATGCCCAAACCAACATAATCTACTTAACCTTATTGTCTCTATTATAG
>Ga0123357_10011587_pt1 | contig 11320 bp, 6 predicted proteins | sample TergutEmb28metaG_FD_89873 | JGI IMG/M metagenome (GOLD analysis project Ga0123357, IMG submission 89873) | Embiratermes neotenicus P4 segment gut microbial communities from Petit-Saut dam, French Guiana - Emb289 P4 | ecosystem: Host-associated > Arthropoda: Insects > Digestive system > Gut ...
AAACAAATCAAACAAAAACTTGGCATATCAGGCGTTTTAACAAAAACGGCTGCGTGGAGAAGTTTAGACAAGGAGGAGCCTGCACAAATTGACTTGTTGATTGAGCGAAACGACAATGTAATCAATCTTTGTGAAATGAAATTTTCAAACAGCGAATTTGTGATTGACAAAGATTACGACAAAGTATTGCGAAATAAGCGTTCTGCATTTAAAACAGAGAGTAAAACACGCAAAACAATTCATATTACAATGGTTACTACTTATGGAGTAAAACGTAATATCTACAGCGGAAACATACAATCGGAAGTAATATTAAATGATTTGTTTGTGTGATTTTATCGGGCTGTAAGTATTATTTTTTTCATACTTACAGCCCGATAAAAAACAATCACCTGCATTTAACAGTCCCGTTCTGCCGAATTACAAATTCGGCAGAACGGCATTTTTACATCCAAAATCATTAATAAATGTTATATTTATATAAAATAATGTTAAAATTAAGTATTTTTCATTGTTATTAAAAAATATTGTTTTACCTTTGCAAAGTAGAAATACGTAGTTTAATTGAAAGCAGCACCTATGAGTGGCAATACGTGGTTCAAGTCCCGTCATATTTCTATTTTTTTATTTTTTCTCTAATGTTTAATCATTACTAGTTTAATTCTATGGCAAAAACCAAAGCAATTAGCCGCAGAGAATTTCTCAAAAAATCGGTTTTGGGGGTTGGCTCGCTTTTGCTGGCAAGTTCGTTGCGAGCGGTGGGAAACATCACCGAACTTTCGTCTAAAATTTCCTCTTCAAGTTCATCTCAAAGCCCCCCTGACCCAGATTTAATGAACCTTTATTGGCAAGCAAAGGAATATTTTTATAATAAACAATATTCTAACGCCGTCTCGCTTTTTACCCAACTTATTTCAAATAATCCGTCATCGCTTTTTCTTTATGACGGATTGGCTCGTGTTTATGGGGCGCAGCAAAATCTGTATGCAGCAGCAGAACTTTTTCGTCAAGGGGTGGCTTCAAATCCTCAGGACGCATTTTTTCTCCACCGCTATGGTATAAGTTTGCGTAATCTGTGTTTGGGTAATGCACCGGCAGCAAGTCAATTTGCTTTGCAAAATAATATCTCGAATCTTTACCAAACAGCAGCAGAACAACTTGTAATGGCAAATTCTCTGAATCCGAAAACAATCTTTCAACTTGATTTAAAGGATTTTGAGCGCCTTGCCGAAAAGTATAACAACAATTGGCATCATAACAGCCCAAAACTCTATTTATCAGAAGATATTATTTCTCAAATAGAAGTTGCAACATCTCCTGTTTTAAGCAAATGGGTTCAAACTCGTGCATCACGTCCCCCTTCCATTCCGGCAGAAGAAGATTATGAACATTCCGGCGGGAGTAGCGGCAATGATAATGGCAACGGCAACAACGGTGGACACGGGAAACACTCACACCATTCTCACAATCGCCAAGAGCAGCATGAGCGCGAACATTCCCAATTAAAAAATAAAAAACGCATTTTATATTCATATATGCGCAATAATGCAGTCAATAACAATACTGCCAAAGTAGAGAAATGGGGTGTCAAGATTCTTACAGATGATATGACCGACACGAACTCAGTTGGATATATGCGCAAATATTTCAAAAAGGGCAAGCATGGCGACCGCATAGTTGCGCTCAATCGTTATTTTTATAATAATAACAACTCTATTTACAGCGCATTAGCCCTTGCCGCCTCGCTTGTGAAATACAATAATGACATCTCTTCGTTCAATGAGGCACAGGAACTGCTTACGACAGCAAATGGGACACTCATCAATCTTTCCGGCATCGGAAAAGGTGCATATTATCATACTTTGGCACGAATCAGGGAAAAGGAGAACAATATAAGTCAGGCACGCGCTACATTGATTGAAGGCGTAGAAATGATGGACGGCAAGGGTGGAGTAGCATATACCCTGATGGAACATTATGCTACAACCTTTGGATACAACGAATCGGCAAAGGCAATAAATATTCAGAAAGCATTGTGCAACAAGCAGGTAACAGAAATAGACGACCCGATTTGGCAATGGATAGTAGAATACCGTAACTTTTTGAATGAAAATCAAATTAATAAAGGTGAAAAAATAAAGGCGCTAATAGCCCTTGCCAAACTTCAAGAATCTTTTAACGACAGCGGCTATAATGCAACTATTGCCGAAATTAATGATTTGAAAAACTCATAATTTTGTTATAAGCAGTAGGATTAAAACATTGAAAATTAGCATATTATTATTTATAACTACTAAATTATTAATTAAACACAAAGTATATGAAAAAGCCGATTTTTAGTTTAATATTTTTTTGTTTTGCAATGGTGCAAATGCACTCTCAAACCGGAACTACGGTTAATTTTGACTACGACGATGCGGGCAATTGTATAGTAAAATATAAAACGATAGTGATATACAGCCCGCCGGCGCCATCAGATGATAATGACGGACAACAAAGCGATTCCATATCGGCAGCAGATGGTTTGACGCAGGCTCCTGTGCAGATAGAAGACTTTGTGGGCGGGATAGAAATTTTGATTTACCCAAACCCTACTCGCGGCATTTTGTACATTGAAATACAAAACAACCATAAGCAAACACCTGTAACTTACGTACTTACGCAAAGCAACGGAAGGCATTTACTCGGCGGAACAAGTACCAATAATCCGCTTGTGCTGAATTTGAGCAGTTTTTCAAGCGGCGTTTATTTGTTGCGGCTTAGCATTAACGAAAAAACCGAAACCTATAAAATCATAAAGCAATGAAGAAAACATTATCTTTACTTACGATTTTTATATTTGCGTGCCTGTGTCTGCATGCACAAATCCGCCCTGTGGTAATTTCCGAAGTATTTTACGACTCGCCGTTAGAAGAGAATATGTTAACAAGTCCAAAAAACCATAACAACGGCGAATTTATAGAGTTGTACAATCCGACAACAGTAGATATTGATATTTCCGGATGGAAAATTACAGACAGCAATCCATCTTATTATGGGGGAGAGTTACCAACAACATATATATTTCCCCATAATACTATAATACAGGCAAGTAATACATTGATTTTAGCGTACAGATGTGAAAAAACAGATTTTCAACTTGAGGAATTATTTCCTAATGCCAATCTGTCAAATATTACAATTTTGTATCAAAACGTAATAATACTGGACAACAAAGGAGAAAAAATAACTTTGTTTAACAAGGCAGGTGATGTTGTTGATAGGATGTCGTACTGCTATAGTAAAAAGTTAGAACGAACCTCTACATATTGGAATATTCGAGCGCACAATGGAACTAATTCTAATAATTTAACGTCAATACAGAGAAGACAGGTAAGTTGGACATCGTCTTCCATAATTTTTCAAAAGAAAGATTATTATGTTGATGCTCCGACTCCCGGTATTGTTTGCTCCGAATTACTTGCCACATCGATAGATGGCTCGCTGTATCCTGCTGGCACAATAGATACCGGTTTGCCTGTTGGCACAATTTCGGGTACGGCATCTGTAAGTCCGACAGGTGCGGCAAATTACAATATCCCGATAGAACTTCCTGCCGGTACAAATGGCTTTGCACCCAATATATCCATTGCCTACAACAGTCAGGGCGGGTATGGCGCATTGGGGCTGGGCTGGGATATAGGAGGGCTGTCGAGCATTAGCCGAGGAATGCAGAATCTTTATTTTGACCAAAAAGCAAACGGAACAATTGACGGCACAACAATAACATTTAGCAATACCGACCAACTTTATATTGACGGGCAGCGGTTGATATTATTATCGGGAACGCATTTTGCCGACGGCGCTGTTTACGGTTCTGAGACCGAGAATTATGCCCGTGTAGAAATAAAACTAAACACTGAAACAAATAAAATCTACTTTGAACTTACCACAAAGGAAGGCAATGTTGCCGAATACGGAAAAACCGGCGATGCCTTATTAATAGACGGCGACAAGGTTATGTCCTGGCGAATAAATAAGCAAAAAGATGTTTACGGCAATGAAATAAAATATACATATCAGATAAACGGGCAATATCCGCAATCAATAAGTTATGCAAACAATCAAATAAATTTTGGATATATCAATTCCGATACTCCGCAAAAGCGCTGCATCAATGGATTTTGGTTGAGGCAGGAAAAATTGCTGGGTTCAATTAATATATTTGTAAATAACAACAATACAAATGGTTATTTTTTTAATTACAATCAAGCCGAAAACTATGCAAAACTTGATGCAATAACGCCACTTTATGGGCCTTTTATTTATGCTATCTTTTTAAAAAAACACTTTAATCCGATAAAAATTACATGGGGAGCAGAAAGCAGCATAGAAAAAGTTACTTTAAAACAAATGCCTGACCAAACTTTGAATAATGTGGACAATGGCTATATGTATTCAGGCGACATTGATGGAGACGGATATCAGGATATTATCACAGAGTGGACAGGCAACGAAGCCAGTCTACAAAATGGAAAGATTAACATAACCTTAAAAAATAAAAATTTGCTGGATACACCTTTTCCTCCTGTAAATGGTGCAGAAAAGTCAAAATTTTCTCAACTAATTGTAGGCGATATTAACAGAGATGGAAAAGACGAAATAATTCGGATGGCACCAAATAACATATTTGTTTATTCGTACAATGAAGCAAGCAACACATTATCACAAATACAAATGCTTTCATGGACTACATCAATGTACAACAACTATTTAAATAATAGTAACTATTCTTTAATTCCACTTATAACAAATTTGAATAATGATGAGTACCCAGATTTAGTAATTATTCCGTATATAAAAAATATAAGGGGCAAAGACAATGTTTATGTGTTTTCACCGTATGATGCGCAAATTTTCTACGGAAAAGACAACGGATTGTCACAAAAAGCACAAGCGATACAGGTATTTTCCGATCCTTGGGGCGACTACGTAATACCGATATTAGGTGATTTTAATGCGAACGGAAAACTTTATTTGACGCATTTAACTTATAATGATACACATAATATTAACCATTTGCCTAATATTGATGTTGTTGAAACAAATAAATGGAAGGACAATATCATTAAAGCAAGTAAAAGCCTTTATGGCAGCGCTTATACTTTGGATATTGATAATGACGGATTTACGGATATTTTGTTTAAAATGGGAGACGATGATAATAACAAATGGATATTGAAACGTAATAATGGAGGATATGATGTACAGCCAATTACCGAAAAATACTATACCCCACTTACAGCCTATTCGCGCAACAATAGTAAAAAACCGAACGAGATGGACTTCAGTATAGTTATCGACTACAATGGCGACGGATACCAGGACCTTATCATAGCCGATGATGATTACAATGGTAAAAGTTATAAATATACCAATTGGTATTTCTACAAAAATATCGGCGGCGATTTGGAAAAGGAAAAAGAAGAAAACTATAAGATGGATGTCGGTCTTTCAAGAATGAATCCCGTTGTTATGGATATAAATGGAGACGGTGTACAGGATTTGGTATTTGGCGATAGTCAGGGAACCGGCACGCATTACTTTAAAGCCTATACTATGCCTGAGGCTAATAAACACAATGTTGTGCAGTCTATTACCAACGGACTGGGGCAAACGGAAAAATTTGAGTATAAATATCTTTCAAGCGCCGAATTCAACAATGCTCCGCAGGATTTGACAACCGATATCAGGGATTTGAAAGCGCCGCTTATGGTGGTGGATAAATATACATCAATAGACGGAACAGCAACCGCTTACGATTATAAAAATCCTAAAACGCATATAAAAGGCAAGGGCTTTTTGGGTTTTGAAAAAATCACAGCGTATAACGGACGTACCAAGCAAAAAACAGTTTCCGAATATGAATTTAATACACAATATTACACTTCAAGTCTCAAAAAGCAGACCATAAGCATAGACGGTACAAATATCACCGAGGCGGTAAATACAAATGGGGTTATAAATGAGCATATTGTACAGGGTACAAAAGGTGAAAAACGTTTTATCCCTGTCGTAACCCAACAAACAATGACCGATAAAATAAGGAATTTTACTTCTACAACCGATTATGACTTTGACGATTATGGGGTGTTGCTTGCAAAGGAAACCACAGGCGGAGATATGAGCACAAAAACGGAATATCTCAACTTGCAAAAACGTAGCCCTGACGGATTGCTTGCCTATCTGCCTCAAACGGTGAGAGTTACAAATTCGCGCACAGGACAGGACAGTTACGTCTCCGAATCGTCATATACTTATGATGTTAATGGGAATATAATATCTTCTATTGATAACAAAAACACTTACGCTCAAACTCAAACCGATTATCAATATTTTACAACCGGGAATTTGAAACAGGTTACAGTTAGTCCCAATGGACAAGCGGCTCGCACTACAAGTTACGGTTATGACCCTTATAATCGTTTTGTAACCGAAAAAACAAATGTTTTGGGACAAAAATCATATACAAACTATGATGACTTCGGGCGCGTATTATCCGAAACAGGAATTGACGGAATAACAACATCTTACGAATACAATGTATTGGGGCAGTTGGTTAAAAAGACGCTGCCCACAGGAGAAAAAATCATCTACAATACTGAGTGGGGCGTTTACTGTTTGTATAAAACTACTGTTTCTTCCAGCGTATTAAACAACATCACAACAACTTATTACGACCATCTCGGACGGGAGATTTACAGCGAAACCACGGGATTTAAAGGTGCAATACTTTATACTTCAACAGAATACGACCCCGTTACGCTGAAACCTGCAAAAGTAGTTCAGCCGTATTATGCTGATGAGCCTCAAACCTATACAGAATACACTTATGATGATTATTTGCAGCGGGTAAAAGAAGAAAAATTCTTTGATGGAACAAACACTTTAATCACTTCGTACACCTACAGCGACCCCGAAGGTAAAATAACCGTTACCGCTCCAAGTGGAGTACAGACGGTTAGCACAAAGAATCTGCTTGGAGAGTTAACGCAGCGCCAGGACGCAGGAGGAACGATTAATTATACTTACAATGCCCTTGGCAAGCCTGTAACAATAGAAACCAACGGCGCAAGCACAACGATAAAATATGACGCGCTGGGCAGGCAGAGTAAACTTATAGACCCGAATGCAGGGACAATAACTTACGAATATTATGCTGATGGAAATCTCAAAAAGCAAATTAATGCCAACGGATATACCACAGAATATACTTACGATATTGCAGGGCGCACCAATTCAAAAGTCCTAAAAGAATCAGACAATGAACTTTCAATCGCCTCGAATACAACCAGATACAGTTATGTAGCAAGCGGAAACGGCATCGGGCAAATTAAAAGCATTACATTACAAGAAGGTAAAAAACTTGCTCATTCTCAAACGTTTACCTATAACGACAGGCATCTTGTTCAGACCGCAACCGACAATTACGACGGCAGGGCATTTGAGTTTGCTTACACTTATGATAATTTGTGGAGACCGGAAACCACGACCTCGCCTTCGGGGCTTGTAACAAAAAACTGTTATAATCAGTGGGGCGACCTTGAATGGGTAAAAACAGGAGAGGATGTGATTTGGCAAGGTACAGCCCAAAACTCAAAAGGGCAGTTTACTGATTATCAGGTAAATAACGGACAGATAACAACAGTAAATATCTACAACCTGCGGGGCGAACTGAAAGATATACGGACAACGCATGGTATTGATGTTATTCAGGACAATCATTATCAATATAACATACAGACAGGCAACCTGCTTGCGCGCAATGATTTGGCTAACGGCAGGAATGAAGTTTTTGAGTATGATGTTCTCGACCGCTTAACAAAAGCGTCTCTTAACGGACAGGTGCAGTACTCTATGAACTACTACCCGAACGGCAATATTAACACCAAAACCGATGTGGGGACGTATCTTTATGATACGCCGCGCCCTAATGCAATGAGCGGAATACAGAATGCCGAAGCGGGCGTGGATGTAGATATGCCTCAAATAATTACATATACGCCATTTAATAAAGTGAGCCATGTTGAGCAGGGAACAGAACAATACAATATATATTACGGATTGGATGAGCAGCGGATAAGAACCGAATATTATCAGAATGATGTTTTACAGAAAACGCGCTATTACTTTGGGAATTATGAATTGGATATTGATAAAAAAGGTAAAGAAGTAAGTACTGATTATATTTTTACCCCAAGCGGACTTACCGCAATGGTAAAAACGCCCGTTGCTTCATTTGGAGAATGCGTAACGAGTGAGTTATATTATGTATTTACCGACCGTCAGGGCAGCATAGAACGCATTACAGATATACATAACAATATTGTAAGCAATTATGCCTACACACCTTGGGGCGGACGGATATTATTAAGCGGCTGGGACATAACCGATAGAGGTTATACAGGACACGAACATTTGACTGCCTTAAACCTTATCAATATGAACGGCAGGATTTATGACCCTGTACTTGCAAGGTTCTTATCTCCCGACCCATTTGTACAGGCGCCTGACTTTACACAAGGATTTAACAGATACGCATACTGCCTAAATAACCCGTTTAAATATACAGATCCGAGCGGAGACTTCTTTTATATTGATTTGGGTGTTGGTTGGAGCAAAGATGGCGGTTTTTCGGTTTCATTAGGTGTAGGAGTAGGATTTAAAAACGGATTAAGCGCCGGTATTTCTATTGGTTACGATTTTGGAAACAACAGTTTCAGTTTTAGCGGTGTAGTAACTTATGCAGGATCTTATGTTTCGGCAGGTTATAACACACAATCGGGATGGAATGTTGGTACGGGATACAGCGTGGGCGCACAGATAGGCATCTTTAGCGTATCGGTATTTTCTGCAGGAGGAAGTTACAGCCAAAATGGAGGTTTCTCTACAAATATCGGTTGGGCGAATTATAATCAATACAGCGGATTCTCAATAAATCCGAGCGTTAATGTAAGTACAACTGCAAGGTGGAGAAGAGAGACAGAAGTTTTTGAAAGTGACGGCAATGTATTAGATTACGATGAAGATTCAAAATTAGCTTTTCCTTACGACAATGATCGGCAAATTAATAAAATGATTAAGAGGTATATTGATTATACAGACTTTTCAATTGTTAAAATATCTGCATTTGACCAACCTGCAGAACCTGAATTCAATAAGGATGGAACTCTCAAGAGAGATTATTACATAAGGGATAACAACGGCTATTTATGGAAAGTTATGAAGACAGGGCAAAGTCAATTAATTCTTGGTACTACAATAAAATATCAACGAGGTTGGAATTACAGTTCCTCAATATTGCTGTCCCAGATAAGAAATTCAAATGTGTTTATTAATACAATAAATCATGAACTTACACATGCTTATATCAATAGTCATTATTTGAAAAATTGGCGTGGCAGTGATGATGAATATAAAAGGTTTTCAGAATCAAGTGCTTATGTTGCTGGTCATGCTTCTGTTCCTTCTGTATTCCGAAATGGCATTTATCCGATTGTTATTCCTCCGAACTTGTTACCAAATCCTCCATTTTATATGTATATTTACCAGAATGGTTACTAATAAATTTTGTAAAATAAATATATGTTGGTTTTTGCTTGTTTCCTTAACCTTATCAATTACATCTTGTTACAAGGAAAAGAATGCAAAAGCAGCAACAAAAGAAATTTCAAATGATACTCTACAACTGATATCAGAATCTGAATATATAAAATACTGGGATAGTTTCAGTTATGCTTTGATTCAAAACGACACTTCTAAATTATCTCAACTTATAGATAATGATTTTTATGGTTATTGTAGCAGAAATTTAAATATTTCGGAAATATGCAATTTTGACTTGGACAATGACACCATTTTTTCTAAAAACCGCTTCATTAAAGAATTTATAAAATGTCTAAATCCTATTTATTTAGAATTATTAAAAATGTACGATATTCAACGGGATATTAAGCCAATAAGAACATTAGAACAGGCAAAGAATCGGTATCATTGTGCAAAAAGAATTAATAAAAATAATTATAGTATTTCTACATTGATTACATCTATAAACGAACAAATAAGTCAATACAATAAAATTTTTATTTTAAACACTCAAACATTGACTATATCTACATATGGAGGAAAGAATCAACCATATCAATTTATATTATACTATTATAGTGATGATAACGAAATTGAAACTAAATGTGTAAATTTGATGTTCAGAAAAATCAAAAATGAAATAAAACTGTCAGGAATTGACTTTTATTATGTATTATCCAGTGACGAGTAACACCATACACGGACTTTTTACTTATATCATTAACAGAAAAGATTTTAGTAATTCCATGAACATTCTAAACTTAAATAAAGTCATAATCACTTTTCTAATGAAGTTTTATATATTACTCTTATGAAGAATACACTGGTCATATCACTAATATCGGCAATTTTACTATTTTCGTGTGGTAAAAGTAAAAATTGTAACATTTCTAATACAGACATAAATAATTATGAAATTCAAACTATTGATACACTGCATTTTATCAAATATTGGGAATTATTCTCATATTCATTATTACAAAAAGATACAACAACTTTGAAATTTTTAATAAAAAATAATGTAAAAGTAATATGTGTCATAAATGAAACAAATCAAATAATGAAAACACATTATCCAGATTCTATGCAGATAAGCAAAACCGAAACCATAAAAGAACTGTTATATTCAACAAATCCGGTGTATTTCAATCTGATACAAGATTACAACATTGTCAAAGATTTATTCGGTAAAAAACCATATTTTTGTTATATTGAAAAACATGGTGTCAGATATGGAATAAAAATTCAATTTGACGGTAATAATGAATCTGTGGAATTGAAATTACAAAACAATATTGGTAATAAATTCGCTAATCTGTATAACAATTCTGTTTGTTGGATTTTTACAAAATCGAAAAATAATATTTGTTTAAGTGAAATACAGTGCTATGTCTTGGCAGGCGTTGATTAATTATAACATTTCCCGTCCCACCGCATTTGCAATGCGGTGGCGGGGAGTATAAGCATTTAAAATGCAGAAAAAAGAATTTTTAAATAAATAAATTAAAATAATAATAAATCAAATAAAATATGCGAATAGGATTTCAAGAGATATTATTAATAGCGTTTATAATTTTGCTGCTTTTTGGCGGCAAGAAAATACCCGAACTAATGAAAGGTCTGGGCAAGGGCATCAGCAGTTTCAAACAGGGCATCAAAGAAGTAGAAACCGACATAAATGAGGCGGTAAAAGACA
>Ga0123357_10011588_pt1 | contig 11319 bp, 4 predicted proteins | sample TergutEmb28metaG_FD_89873 | JGI IMG/M metagenome (GOLD analysis project Ga0123357, IMG submission 89873) | Embiratermes neotenicus P4 segment gut microbial communities from Petit-Saut dam, French Guiana - Emb289 P4 | ecosystem: Host-associated > Arthropoda: Insects > Digestive system > Gut ...
ACTCAATTAATTACTTATTTACTTACTCACTCACACACTCACCTATCTACTCACCTATCCACACACCTACTTCCTTACTCACTTACTTATTTACTTAACCACTTACTTACTTATTTACTTACTCACTCACACACTCACCTATCTACTCACCTATCCACACACTTACTTACTTACTCACTTACTTATTTACTTAACCACTTACTTATTTACTTACTTACTTATTTACTTACTCACTTACTCACACATATACTACTCACTCATTTACATACTTAATTACTTACTTACCTACTCATTTACTAATTTACCTATTCATTTATTTACTTACTTATTTACATATTTACTTACGCACTTACCTATTTAATTACCCACTTACTTACTTATTTACTTACTCATTTACTTACTCATTTATTTACTTATTCAATTACCTACTTATTTACTTACTCACTTACTTACTCACTTACTTAATTATTTACTTACGTACCTACTCACGTACTTACTTACTTATTTACCTACTCATTTATTTATTTACTTACTTGTTTACTCACTTACTTACTCATTTATTTAGTTACTCACTTATTTACTTACTCACTCACTTACTTACCTATCTACTTACGTATTTACTTAGTTACTCACTTATTTACTTGCTTACACGCTCACTTACTTACCTACTTACTTATTTACTTACTCACTTACATGCTTAAATTACTTACTCAATTACTTACTGACTTATTACTCACTCGCTTACTCATTTAATTATTTGTTTACTTACTCACTTATCTACGCACTTACTTAGTTACTTATTTACTTACTCAGTTGTTTACTTATCCACTTACTTAATTACTTACTCAATTAGTTACTTACTCATTTACTTACATATTAACTTCCTTACTTACTCACTTACGACTTGTCTACTCACTTACTTACTCACTTACTTAATTACTTACTTACTTACTCGCTTACTTACTTATCTACTCACTCACTTACTTACTCACTCACTTACTTATTTACTTACTCACTTATTTAAATACTCACTCAATTATTTATTTACGTACTCAGTTAATTACTCATTTACTTATTTACTTTCTCACTTACTTATACTCACTTACTCACTCACTCACTTACTCATTTACTGACTTACCTACCCACTTACTTACTTACTTACTTACTTAATTACATAAACACTTACTTATTTACATACTCACTTATTTTTTACTTACTTACATACACACTTAATTATTTACCTGCTCACTTACTTACTCACTTCCTTACTCACTTGCTTACCTACTTACTTACTCACTTACTCACTTACCTACCCACTTATTTACTTATTGCTTACTTACTCACTTAACTTATTTACTTACTTAATTACTCACTCACTTACTTACGTACTCACTCACTTACTTGCTTACCTACTCACTTACTTAATTTGTTACTTACTTACTTATTTGTTTATTTACTTACTCACTTACTCACATACTCACTTCCTTACTCACTTACTAACTTACTCATTTACTTACTTACTCACTTAATTACCTATTCACTTAGTTTCTCACGTACTTATTTACTAACTCATTCATTTATTTACTTACTCACGTATTTAATTACTCACTTACTTACTTACTTACCTACCCACTTACTTACTCACTCACTCACTTATTACCTTCTAGCAAACTTACTCACTTATTAATTTTTTCTTACTTACTTACTCACTCACTTACTTATTTACCTACTCGCTTTCTTACTCACTTAGTTTTTTACTCACTTACCTACTCACTTACTTACTTATTCATTATTTTCTTACTTGCTTACTTACTAACTTACTTATTTACTTACTCACTCACTTATCTACTCAATTACTTACTTCCTTACTTATTTATTTATTTACTTACTTATTTCCTTGCTCATTTACTTACTGACTTATTTACTCACTTAGTTACTTACTCACTCACTCAATCACTTACTTAGTAATTTACTCATTTACTTACTCACTTATTTAGTAATTTACTCATTTACTTACTCACTTATTTACTTACTCACTTACTACTTATTTACTTACTTACTCACTTACTTTCTTACTCACTCACTAATCTACTTACTTACTCGTTTATTTACTTACGTACTCACTCACTTACTTACTCACCTACTCACTTAATTACTTAATTACTTTCTTACTTGTTTACTTATTTACTTACTCACTTTTTCACTTCCTTACTCACTAACTTACTCACTTACTTACTTACTTACTGACGTAATTACTTACTTACTTACTTATTTCCTCACTTTCTTGTTTACTTACTTACTCACGTATTTACTTACTCACTTACTTATTTTGTTACCCACTTACTCACTCACCCACTTATTCACTCACTTATTTATCTACTAACTTACTTACTCACTCACATTTTTACTTACTTACTCACTCACTCACTTTCTTTACCTACTCACTTACTTACTTAGTTTCTTACTCATTTACTTACTCACTTACTTACTCACTTACCTTCTCGCTTACTTACTTACTCATTATTTACTCACTAACTTACTTTTTTTAATTACTCACTTTCATACTCACTTTCTTACTTACTTATTTACTTACTTATTTACTTGCTTATTTACTAACTCACTCACTTAGTTATTTACTCACTTACTTACTTACTCACTCACTTACTTACTCACTTATTTACTTTCTCACTTACTCACTTACTTACACACTTACTTACTCACTCACTCACTCAATTACTTACCTGCTTACTTACCTACTTGCTTACTTCCTTGCTTACTTTCTTACTTACTTACTTACTTATTCATTTACTTACCTACTCAACTTACTTACTCACTTACTTACTCACTTACTTACTCACTCACTCACTCAGTCACCTACTAACTTAATTACTTACTTAATTACTCACCCACTTACTTACTTATTTACTTACTTAATTACTTACCTTCTTACTTACTTTCTTACTTACTGACTTACTTATTTAATTACATACTTACTTACTTACTTATTCACTCACTCCATGTAGCGGATTCCTTCTTGAGAAACTAACCGGTTCTCACCTAGTCACGAAATTTCCCACAAATTATGGAACCCGAATGTTCATTACCGCTTTCACAATTGCTCGCCACCTTTCCCTATCCTGAGACCGACTGATCAATCGAACGATCGATTTGAAGCTTATCAATGCAAAAATAAAATTAAGAACTTGTAAATGTATTTTTCGAGATAAGTGTTGCAACATCCCAGTAAGTGACAATATTGAGTAAATTTTCACCAGACACGGATACCCTTAAATAAGCGAAATAGTCGTTAACTTCTCTCATTAGTTCCTTTACTTCGCCCGTGTAACTTTACGTCTCTACCTACTTCCATAATACTACTCAAACACCACTGAAACAGGGCAGTCAAGAACAGTGAATATCCCGGTACGGGTAATATTTTGAGCCAGTTCATTGTCTCAATTTGCAGGGAAATTTAATACACCCTGGTCATTCGAGTTCATTCCCACAAATTTTATGAGTGCAGTGAAATTCGTCAACAGGTCTTTGTGTTGTTTCTGTTAGTATATGTGGCTGCGATACTGCCTGACTGTTAGTTGCAGCACTCGGGACTGTCCTTGTGACAGGTGCGTTGTCTTTATTCTTAGGTGTGAGCTGACTACATGCTGGCCCTTTGTGACTGACATAGTGCACGGCCATGACGATACCTTTATGATCAATGTTAGATTTTTTATTTTTAGTCACTAAAAGCGCTAAGTCCAATCTGAACGACTAGCGTTAAATTCCCCACTCGGGTGACCCCGCATTATCACTGCAATTGCTAAGATAACATGGCTTAATCCTCTAGGTATCTGTTCTCAGGAAATAGATCAAATCCTACATTGGAACTCAAATATATCTCTCTGGAAATTTCAAATTCGTTTATACCGTGGCACGTCATCCAAAATATTACTTTTGCACTCCAAACAGTTGCCACGTTATACACCTGTTACCTTCTCGGTTTCATCTGCCCGCATTCCAAAATTTTCCTAACAAAGTTACTCATGTTATTTCTTGTTTTACTCACCCGATTTGCGTTTTACAGCTAAAGCATCTTCCATGATACCCAAACATTATTTGGCAAGTGATAGTGTTTACAAAAGTATCATGTATTATTTCACATCAGTTTCTGGTTTTTTTCGAAGACAGTAATTTTTTCACCAAACGAATTTCCTCACCCCGAGAAATTTACGATTTTTATCATCACGAAAAACAATCCTGGTATGCCTTCTGGATTCTAAATTTTCACCAAACGAATTTCCTCACCCTGAGAAATTTACGATTTTTTTCATCACGAAAAACTATCCTGGTATGCCTTCTGGATTCTAAATTTTCACCAAACGAATTTTCTCACCCTGAGAAATTTACGATTTTTTTCATCACGAAAAACTATCCTGGTATGCCTTCTGGATTCTAAATTTTCACCAAACGAATTTCTTCACCCTGAGAAATTTACGATTTTTTTCATCACGAAAAACTATCCTGGTATGCCTTCTGGATTCTAAATTTTCACCAAACGAATTTCCTCACCCTGAGAAATTTACGATTTTTTTCATCACGAAAAACAATCCTGGTGTGCCTTCTGGATTCTAAATCCGATCTTACCGTTATCCAACTTTAATTCCTCAGCATTTTGCTCATTTTCTGAGAACTTTCAATCCCCCACATCTTTAAATATATGGATGTTTTAGAACTGCATGTGACAGACAACTCCGTATCGGAGTACTGCCACGACTAATGACCAGGAAAGGTGACAATTTGAAACATGTGTGTGTCTGGAGGAATGGAGGAAGATTTATGGCTTTTTCGTCATCACACAGAAGGCAGCTCCGAGCAGCAGACAGCCTGGTGCAACGCAGCTAGATTGTTTTGTGCTGCACGATGGGTTGCGCCAAGTCCTGACGCCTTTCCAAGATAACCGAGTCTAAAACGTTCTGGAATGTGAGATAATTTATTTACAATTGTGACCGAAGGTGGCTATGCAGAAATATCCCCGCTTTATATTCCGGAGTTTCTAATTTTAAAGTTCAACCCAGTGATCAGTTAAGTTGGATTTTCTCGGCGTTGTCACCGTTCAAATGCCTCAGGTATTGTTCCAGGTTCATCAAAGCGATCATAGCATTTGTACTAGACCAACATAGACTAGACTAGTTTAAGAATTAATCATAATCACAGATAAATCATTACCATTGAAACTGTGATGCTTGTGTTGCCTTTTTATCTTCTACTTTTTTAAACATATAGAATATATTTCCGAAATTGGTTATCAATTTCTTAACATCGGAATCACTGTCTGTACAGTGTGGATTTAGGATATGAAGACAGCTAATTCCCCCTACTTAGTTAGTTAGTTACTTACTTACTTACTCACTTACTTAGTTACTCACTTACTTACTTACTTACTCCATGGACCAGAGTCCTTCTTGAGAAGCTAACTGGTTCTGCAGCTAGTCAAGAAATTCCCCGCAATTTATGGTACCCGAAAGTTCATCACCGTTTCACAAGTGCCCGCCATCTGTCCCTATCCTGAGCCAACTCCATCCAGTCTCCAACCCCTCCCACTTCCCGAAGATCCATCTTAATATTATCCTCCCATCTACGTCTGGGTCTCCCCAGTGGTCTCTTTCCCTCAGGTTTCCCCACTAGAACCCTGTACACACCTCTCCCCTCTCCCATACGCGCCACATGTCCCGCAGATCTCATTCTTCTCGATTTTACCACCCCCACAATACTGGGTAAGGAGTAAAGATCCCTAAGCTCCTTCCCCTTGCAAATGTTAATATTAGCGAGATTTTTAAGGATCATTACTCTAGTATTTCCTTATCCTGATGTAGAGCGGAGTTCTATATGTTTTTAACCTCATAGTGATAAGCTGTACCGCATTCCTAGTAGACCTGTCTTTGGATCAGGAACATTTCTCTTCACAAATTAAGCATAGCCGCTCTAACTCTGAGATCATAAAGTAGCAAGCCCTTGTAACTTGTCTGGCCCCCCATGGACTTCCCTCGCACTAGTCCGACTTCTGCTTTGTGTCTCTCTGTGACTCCATTTCTTACTGTTCTCACACAAACACATCACGGACCCTTTTACTTGCTATGGTCGACCTTGGTGTTGGTATCATTTTCATACATGTGTCACTGTGAAGTTTTTTCTTGTCAGTTACATTCAAATAAAGAAGACAGGTCTTGAGAAAAGTCATTTTTGTCAACGGCTTGATCTATATAACAGTGACGCATTGAGGTGGAAACTGAATTCTTTTGTTTCTAAACTAACACAACGCTTCAGATGGTTGAGTACCTCAGTCCCACGAAACGAAGAACGTGCACATATTTTCTAAGTTTGCGAATGACTTGAAGTGTTAATATTTCGTGCGTAAGTCAGGGTCATGTTCTATTCCTTTCAATTTTTTTGCTATACTCTTTTGGCAGAAGCAAATTTAACCATTTTAAAAATAAAACATTTCTACATTATAGATAAAGTTTCGGTTCGCACGTTGGGGAGAACGCAGTGTACTTCCATTAAAATGACGAATCAGCAAAACCTATCGAGGAAAATAATGTCTCTATGTTGACAGAAGCATGTGGAATACGCAAATAAACCGTGTGAACAAAATTCAGACTTTCCAACGTTAAACGTTGTGGTGTATAGAATAATAACAACATGGTTTTGAAGGGTTAAAATTATAAATTCGTATCACCTTGTCTAGGTTTGAGGAATATACTGTTATTATTCTACTATATTTAGCTATAAACCACAATATAGACAATGTACGTATAACGTAACATCGTGGTGCGTTCGTGCTACCACTGTTGCAGTGGTAGAGCAATAACTTATATTTTCTGAGTGTGCGTTTGTAGCCTAATTATCCAGCATGCAATGCACATGCGCCATATTGTCATCTGTGGCCTGTCCAGCTCTACAGTATTTTTCCACGTTATCTTATAAAAGGCAAGATTTTATAAAAAAAATATTGAACAGAATGGTGTGTTTCGATTGTCTCTGCAACTTTCGTCTGAAACATTTTTCATTCCAAGAAGAACTGAGCGAGACATGATCATAATTATATTGCGCTTCATACAAAGTACACATTATTTTTGCCCGATTTTTATTAAACTTAAATTTTCTGGGCAGATTTTCGAAAAATACTTGAATACCAAATTTCATAAAAATCCGCCTAGTGGAAACCGAGTTGTTCCGTGCTGACGGACAGACAGACAGACATGACGAAGTTATAATAATATAAACAGCCAACTAGATGCAACAATAATAGTTTTATTAAAAATTTCAATGAGCTCAACATGTTTCGGGCGATAATTTCGTCCATCCTCAGGAGCAGTAGGCTGTGTTTACAGCTGGTGGTATAATGCACCGACGATGCCTGCTGGTCACCAGCAGGCAACATCATCGGTGCATTATACCACCAGCTGTAAACACAGTCTAGTGCTCCTGAGGATGAGCGAAATTACCGCACGAAACATATTGAGCTGATTGAAATTATTAATAAAATTATCATTGTTGAATCTAGTTGGCTGTTTGTATTATTATACCAGTGATGCACGGTCACACAATCATCAAATGACGAACTTAATAGCCGCTTTTCGAAATTTTGCGAACGCGTCTAAAATGAATAATAATAATAATAATAATAATAATGCCCATCACAATTGTAGACACTAATGAGAACCGCATCTTATTTAGATCTGGGTGCTTATACGAGATTCATACGATAAGCATTTTCAGAAAAACTGAAATATTTTTGATCTGAGGGCGATTTAAAATCAGAATTACACTGTATTAATGGCGGAGAAAAATGAAATTTATTCTGCGTCTTTACTGTAGATCACAACAATAAACTCAATGGAAATACATTCTGCACTTTCAGATTTTATAAGAGTCACACAAATGTACACGACTTTCCTCTGCAGGTGCTAGTTTGTTCACTCCGTGTAGAAGGCACATTAAAATTCTTTTTGCACCGCTAACAAACACAGCTTTTCTATTATAGATATCAGCGACTTAATAAAACAGTTAGGCAAACTTTACGTTTCTGTGAACCGTACCTTGTGATATACTTATGCACAGTGAGCCAACAAAATGCAAACTTTTTACATTAATGATTTCATATAATTATATTGTATCCGACATGTTTGGAACATCCAAATGTTTATCCTCAGGAAGATTTGTACATGCAGTTTTAAGAAATACCATAAAACTGCATGTACAAGTCTTCCTGAGGATGGAAACTTGCATGTTCGAAACATGTCGAAAACAATATAATTATATGAAAACAGTAATCTAAAAAGCGTGCATTTTGTTGCTTCTTTTCACATACAGTTAGGGAAATATTCGAGGTTTATTCTGTGAAAAAAACTAAGCACATAAATACAATCTGAGGGTACAGTAAGGTTCTTTTCAATGTTACAACAGATGGCACATGTTCATTAGAGCCTGTGCTTTAATGGTTTAGGTCTGATTGGTTTGGAGATGAAATATATGAAGAATAGATGTGTTCTCCCCACTATAATTTCGTTTTTCTAAACAACGTGGAAAATGGTGAACATAAAATATTCCTACGGCAGCATAACGACTGCGTGCAGACAAACAGATGAACATCAATAACAACTATATTATCAGAGAGTAGCTTCAATTGAATGGTGTTGAAGAGAATACTTGGACCGAGAAGGGACGAGGTAACGGGGGAATGGAGGAGATTGTATAACGAGCAGCTAAATGATTTGTACACCTCACCCAATATTGTGCAGGTGATAAAATCGAGAAGAATGAGATGGGTTGGGCATGTGGCGCGTATGGACGAGGAGAGGGGGTGTATAGGGTTTTGGTGGGGAAACCGGAGGGAAGGAGACCACTGGGGAGACCTAGGCGTAGATGGGTGGATAATATTAGGATGGATCTCCAGTAGGTGGGATGTGGTTATATGGACTGGATTGGGCTGCCCCAGGATAGGGACAAGTGGCGGAGGCTTGTGAGTGCGGTAATGAACCTTCGGGTTCCGTGAAATGCGGGGAGTTTCTTGAATAGCTGCAAACAAGTTAGCTAAGAAGGACTCTGCACCATGCAGTAAGTAAGCAAGCTTCAATTGAATGAAACGTGGTGTATGTTGCGGGTGTTCACAAAGCTGTTAATAGGCACCGGCATAAAGATAGCCTATAAGAAAACAATGTATATACAAAATATTATTAATTAAAGATCTCTTTAATTATAACTTTTGCATATTTGTATTCTTTTATACTTTTATGCATGAGTCTGATGACGGGTTTATAAAAATGTTGAAACTTGAAGCGCTTTTGGACAATAAAAGATACTGTCCGAAAATACATTTGAGATTGAGGGTCCATCTGTTATTTGTCTATTCGCGCGTGACCCTAAAATTTTATGTGCTGGGGGACAGCAAAGGAAATATCCAACCTCTCCGCCAGACCTCAGTAAGAGCATTCGTATTAAACTAAACTTTCACGTAAAATTAATGAATCTCGGGCGTACTAGGACGTTAAATGGTAAGTTTAAATCACACAAGAATTACGTGTGCCGCTGACGTAGCCTCTGTTCCGTCAGAAACTAATAGCCCTGTCATATAAATAGTCCCTTGCACTTAAGCTGCGTGTTTCGTGTATGTTTGGGATGTTTTATGATCCATATCTTCTTTCTGCAGCCATACCGTGCGTCTCGGTGGTCCGTTCCTTAGCCCAGATGTGTGTGTAGACTTCCAGGCAAAAAACAATTGGGCCAGAAATCTTCAGATTTCACGCCAGAATCACGCGGGCATAAAGGCCTAAGTTGGGTATTTATTGGAAACAGGAGCACGGATGTATAGCTGAAGTTTTAAGCTTGAAACCAATTCGAAGGTCCTGCGGAATACATAAATATACATAATCCCCCCCCCATGCCACCACATGTCCTTGTGGACTTCGTGGTCTTCCCTCCTAGGCATGGCAGAAGTGTAACCTCTGAGGTTGGGACGCTCATGAGGCTCGGTTACGTTGTCCCGATGATGTGAGTAGTGATATAGGAGGATGTAGTGCGAGGAGGGCCCTTAAACCTAAATTCTGCTAACCTACCCAGACCATGGTCACCGCGGGAATCCTCCCCTTCAGGGAAAATTCCCACGGTAGAAGTGGGAATCGAACCTGGGACCTCATGATTAGTAGGCAGAGACTCTGACCACGAGGCTGGTAATAATTATGGGCCAGCATCTTGTAATTAATTTTGTCAGTCAAGGAAACTTGGGGATATGAGAATATTCTGCTTCTTAAACACTTTCGAGGCAGTAGGAATCCTCTAGCATTTGGTTTATGACATGTAATAAAACATGCATAACAAGCAATGATATATCGATATTATTTCATTACAAGTCTCAAGTCACGGAACATGAATAATGTAAAATTATCTAATCAATTCACAAATTAATTTCAATAGCCAATTTTAAATTGTAAGCTAGTGCATACAGCTTGATACCTTATTGACTATTTCTTCAAAAAATTAAAAAAAAAATGGAGAGCGAATGAAATTAATTTGTGCTGTTTACTTATCGTCGCTCGCTTTCTCTCTTTCTGCCTTTCTGTCTTTGTCTTTGTGTTCAGATTACAAACATGGCGACTCTGCGAAAGAACGAAGCATTGAATATTACTTTTTCTGGAATGTCGTTCCCGTGTAGTTTGGTAAATGTGTATAATTGTTTAAGAAAAATCTGTTGCCACGAGTCACCCTAGAGTTGTGGGCGGAATATTTTTTGGAAAAATTTCTCAAATTTATAGCAGACTACATATTTTACACTGTGCATTCTTTGAAAACATACCGCAGTTAGAGTTGGAAATGTGTGACACGGCAAAAGTAAAAAGAATTAAAGATTCATAGCCCAAAGGCAGGGAGTTCTGTGCAAATTGTGAGTGTTAGAATACATTACAGTGTTTTTGGATAATGTTAGGTTAAATACAAGGTAAATTTGTTTTATGGCTACAGCATTTATTAATTTCTTATTAAACATTTTCGATACAAATCATACTGAAGATTTCCGGGTTCTGTACAAAAGGAAAATAGAGCAAGTAGTCTATTTAGGTTATGGGACGACTGTTGACAGGTTAACACGGCTTGTGTGATATGTTCAGGGATAAATGTTTTACAGTTAACCAAACATAGGTCTACATTCGCACTTATTGCACACATACATACATACATACATACATACATACATACACACATATATACATACATACAGACACATACATACATACATACATACACACATACATACATACATACATACAT
>Ga0123357_10011589_pt1 | contig 11318 bp, 9 predicted proteins | sample TergutEmb28metaG_FD_89873 | JGI IMG/M metagenome (GOLD analysis project Ga0123357, IMG submission 89873) | Embiratermes neotenicus P4 segment gut microbial communities from Petit-Saut dam, French Guiana - Emb289 P4 | ecosystem: Host-associated > Arthropoda: Insects > Digestive system > Gut ...
CTTTTGGGAGTATGACAATAATTCCCTGTTACAGGTATGGGTTCACCCTGAAAGTCCGGTAATCATAAAGAATAATCCGTTGATGAGCGATATTCAGAAGAAATGGATTGGGTCGAAGACCGGGAGTTCGATGTTGACAGATGTTTATCAGATTGAGATGCTCAGGGAGGCGTACAGGGAGGTCGCGGGGTTGACAAAAGAATATTCACTCCCTACTTAATCTCAATCGGATTTTCTACTTTTTCATCCAGTAAAGCAATAGCAAGCACGTCCTGAATATCATTAACGTAGTGAAACTGAAGCCCTTTCAGATATAAGGCATTGATTTCGCTGATATTCTTTTTGTTTTCGCTGCTCAAAACAATATCCTTGATCCCTGCCCGCTTGGCGGCTAAGATTTTTTCCTTAATGCCGCCTACCGGAAGCACTTTACCGCGAAGCGTCATTTCGCCGGTCATGGCTAAGTTGGCTTTTACTTTGCGTTGCGTAAAGGCTGAAACCAACGAAGTAGTCATCGTAATTCCCGCGCTGGGTCCGTCTTTGGGAATAGCGCCTTCCGGAACGTGAACATGGACGTTCCAGCTTTCAAAAACGTCTTCCGGAATACCGAAGCGCGAAGCGTGCGCTTTAATATATTCTAATGCCAAAACGGCAGATTCTTTCATGACGTCTCCCAAATTTCCGGTCAAAGTTAATTTGGCGCCTTTGCCTTTGCTTAAACTGCTTTCAACAAACAGAATTTCTCCACCGACGGCTGTCCATGCCAAACCCGTTACTACGCCGGCGTATTCGTTTCCCTGATACCTGTCTTTTGTGTATTCGACAACGCCTAAATATTCATATAAATCATTTACTTCCAATCGCTTGGGATAATCTTTCTTTTCTGCAATCGCCCTTGCGATTTTCCGCATGATTTTGGCTATCCTATTATTTAATTCCCTCACCCCCGATTCACGCGTATAGGATTCGATAATTGTTTCGAGCGCTTTTTTGGAGATTTCAAATTTTTCTTTAGGAATACCGTGCACTTCCAATTGATTGGGAACTAAGTGGCGTAGAGCGATATCCACTTTTTCTTCCAAAATATAACCGCTGACTTCTATCAGTTCCATTCTGTCCAATAAGGGTTGAGAAATTGTATTCAAAGCGTTAGCTGTTGCAATAAAAAGCACTTTTGACAGGTCGAAATCAATATCTAAATAATTATCGTGAAAAGCAGAATTTTGCTCGGGATCAAGCACTTCCAATAAAGCAGCGGCAGGGTCTCCGTTATAATCTTTCCCTGTTTTGTCAATTTCATCAAGAATAACAACCGGATTCGAGGAGCCGGCTTTCTGAATACTGTGCATGATGCGTCCCGGCATCGCTCCGATATAGGTTCTCCGGTGTCCGCGTATTTCGGCTTCGTCGTGCAACCCGCCTAACGACATTCTGACGTATTTCCGGTTCAAAGCTTCTGCAATTGATTTTCCAAGTGAAGTTTTGCCGACTCCCGGAGGTCCATACAGGCAGATAATCGGCGATTTCATGTCACCTTTCAATTTTAATACGGCTAAATGTTCAATGATTCGCTCTTTCACTTTGTCTAATCCAAAATGAGCTTTGTCTAAAACTTTTTTTGCCCTGCTTAGATTAAAATTATCTTTGGTATAACTGTTCCACGGAAGAGAAATAAGAACTTGGATATACGACATTTGCGTTGAATAATCCGGCGAATGCGGATGCAAGCGTTCCAACTTCTGCAATTCATTTTCAAACAATTTCCGCTGTTCGGCAGTAAAATTTATTTTTCCAGCTTTATCCTTAATTTCTTTAATTTCAATATCATGAATATTTCCGCCCAGCGCTTCCTGAATATTTTTCATTTCCTGTTGCAGGAAATATTCCCGTTGCTGTTTATCAATATCTACTTGCGTTTTTCGGCGAATGGAAGCCTTGATTTCCAACAACTGAACATCGTGGTCGATTAAGGTTAGCAGTTTATTTAACCGCTCTTTCACGTCATCTGTAGCAATGACGTCCTGTTTTTGTATCGCCGACGCTTCTACTGTCGAAAAGGCAAGATTAACCAAATACACAAGATCTTTTGATTTACGAAGCGATTCGAGTACAAATTCCGGTAAACCCATCTTTTCGGAAAGCATTTTTAGCGTCATATCTTTGACCGATTTCAATTGCTCTTTCAGTTCTTTGTCAGATTTGACCGGATAATTATCGGCTAACAACGAAAATCTGCCTTTTAAATAAGGTTCTTTTTCCGTAATTTCATCTAAATGAATGCGGTTAACGCCTATCAGCAAAACCGTAGTGCTATCTTCATTTTCTTGCATCAAGTTCAGCACGCGTGCCAAAACGCCTACCGGAAATAAGTCGTTAAACCCCGGATCGCTCTCGTTTGCGTCTTTTTGGCAGAAAACGCCAATCAATCCATCTTGCTTATGAATTTCCTGAACTAATTTTAGTGATTTTGAGCGTCCAACATTGACCGGAGTAGGTATTCCCGGAAGAAACATCATGTTTTTTAAGGGTAGAATTGCCTGCTCATTCTTCAATTCTTCCCGGTCAATCGGCTTATTCTGAATAAGTATTTCTATTGGCGACGTTAAATTATCCTCCATTCGGCTTTTATTTATCAAATACGTTTTTTACCTTTGTTGTCAATTTCCATGCCAAAGATAAAACAAATCTTCGGTTTTCAACGTTCGATTAAGTAATTCTAAAAAACAATATTATGAAATTGATAGACATAGCTACTTTTGATTTTCCAAATGATTCCGATATTATCGAAAGCATTTTACTTGCCGACAATATTCCGTATTTTATAAACCGGCAATCCTATACATATATATTTCCCGGAAGCGGAGGCGTTCTTTCTGTTAATGAAAATGACAGGGAGCAAGTGATTCAAATTATTAAAAAAGCGGGATTTGAACGGTTTTTGATTTGATTTCATTCTTGCCATGCAAAATAAAATTTCACTCATTTAAGCGGATTTTTCCAAAATTCGTAATGTATATTATTATTTTATTGTAATTTTGCCGCCAAAAAAAAGGATTTTGGTAAAAATAACAGGATATATAGAATTGTATAAGACAAAACGCTAATGAAAGAAAATAAGAAAAACTGGAAGATGTATCTTCCGCTTACTGTCGTGATAATTGGAGTAATTGCAGGGGGAATTATTTGGTATATAAACTATTCAAAATATTTAAGAACAGATGACGCTTATGTGACGTCGGACAATATTTCGGTGAGTGCCAAAATTTTAGGACGTATCAGTAAATTGTATGTCGATGAGGGCGATTCCGTCAATGCAGGTCAGTTGGTTGCCGAACTGGACAGTATGGATTTATTGGCTCAAAAACAACAGATTATTGCCTCCAAATTGCAAACCGAAGCGTCTAAATTACAATCGGAAGCTAAATATGAATCCGATCTGAAAGGCATTAAAGTATTGGAAATTGCCAATACAAAGGCAACGGAAGATTTTCAACGAGCCAAAACGCAATATGCCGGCGGAGTGACTACCAAAGAGCAGTTTGAACATGCGCAGCGAGCCAACGAAACAACTCAGGCACAATTAGATGCTGCAAAAGCGCAACTCCTTGTTTCAAAAGCGCAAATTAATACTGCCGCAGCGACTATCAACGAAGCCGAAGCGCACATCGGCGTAATAAATACGCAGTTGGATAATACCCGCCTGTATGCTCCCACAACAGGTATTGTTGCCAAACGGTGGTTATTGCCGGGAGATGTTGTCCAACCCGGACAATCCATCTATTCCGTCAATAATACCCGAAAATTCTGGGTGCTGGTTTATCTGGAAGAAACAAAAATGGAAGCCATACATGTGGGGCAAAAAGTAAGGTTCACGATTGATACTTATCCGGGCGTTGAATTTACAGGAAAAGTATTCATGGTAAGCCCTTCGACGGCATCGCAATTTTCATTGATTCCGCCCAATAATGCGTCTGGCAATTTCACGAAAGTGACTCAACGTGTACCAATAAAAGTTTCTATCGATACCGCTGATTATGGCGACCTCTCTTCTTATCATTTCAGAACCGGAATGTCGGCAGTAGTTAAGGTAATTAAAAAATCATAATGGAGATTTCGGTTATACATCGTATTCGTCGCAATCTTCGTACTCGCAGCTCGTTATATCATCCCAGAAGTCAGTATTACAAATGGTTCGTACTTGCCAATGTGATGTTGGGAACATTTATGGCTGTACTCGACGGAACGATTGTTAACGTGGGATTGCCCAAAATCATGGCGGCATTCGGCGTTAGTCTGGATACCATTCAATGGGTAATAACAGGATATATGCTTGCTATGGCTGCCATGCTGCCCACTTCGGGATGGCTTGCCGACAAGTTTGGCTATAAAAAAGTTTATTTCTGGGGATTATTCCTGTTTACAGTGGGTTCATTGTTTTGCGGAATGTCGCACGATGAAATTTCTTTGATTTCTTCCCGGATTATTCAAGGATTGGGTGGCGGTATCGTACAAACGCTCGGTATGGCGATTGTGGTGCGTGAATTTCCCCCTACACAGCGTGGCGTTGCGCTTGGTTTCTGGTCGATTGCATCGGCAGCTTCCGTTTCGTTCGGTCCGCTGATTGGCGGATATTTGGTTGATAATTACGGCTGGCAATTGATTTTTGATGTGAATATCCCTGTCGGTTTTTTTGCTTTATTATTTACCATCATTATTCAACGTGAAGTAAAGAATCCGAATACACGGAAATTCGATCTTCTCGGATTTCTTTCCGTGATCACATTTTTACCGGTATTACTGTATGCCTTGACGGAAGGCAATAACGCCTCCAACTCCGAAGGCTGGAGCGCTCCTTATATCCTGCTCTGTTTTGCAATTTCCGGTATAGCGCTGGTGACATTCATTACGCGGGAGCTTACGACTTCCCACCCCTTGATTAACCTGCGATTGCTTGGGTATCATAATTTTGGGCTGGGAGCGGTTTTTATGATGGTATTTGGAATGGGAATGTTCGGAAGCACCTTTCTGCTACCGCTTTTTCTGCAAAATGCGATGGATTATACCGCTTTGCAATCGGGAGCGGTTTTCTTGCCGGTCGGTATCCTGCAGGGGAGTATTGCGCCGTTGGTGGGAATTACGTCCGATAAAACCAATCCGAAGATTCTGCTTTTCATGGGGATATGTCTTTTATCGTCAAGCTTTTATGTCAATACCGGCTTCTCGTTTATGTCGGAGCACCCTTCCGTGATGCTGTCTCTGTATTTAAGAGGATTAGGTATGGGAATGATTTTCACGCCGTTAAATTCGCTGGCGCTGTTGAATATTCCCCGCGAACAAATGGCGCAGGCATCAAGTATTATGAATACCATGCGGCAAATCGGAGGAAGTCTGGGAATAGCCATTTTTACAACGCTGTTGACAGCCCGGACTAATTTTCACAGTCAGGTATATGGTCAAGCCATTAATTCACAGTCGGAAGCTTTCAGAGATGCTACGCAAAATCTGGCTTATCACTTTCAGCAAAGCGCAGGGAGCTCATTGACTACTGCGACGCAACAAAGCCGTATGCTGATAGCATCTCACGTTAATACACAAGCATTTATTGACGGTATCAACGATGATTTCTGGATTGCGTGTTCCATAACCATTTTAGGATTAATTCCTATTATGCTGATGTATTCGAGAAGAAAAGTAATTGCAAAAGGTAATAATTATTAATACAAAACAAAGCATATTTATTATGTACAGATTACGTTATATAGTTTCACTCTTTTTACTGTTTTCATTCATCTCCCTCGATAGCCGCGCGCAAAACAGTATGCCGGCCGACTCGCTGGGATTGACGGCTATCATTCAACAGGTAATCAATAATTATCCTTCCATAAGAAAAGCCGAACAGGATATCGAAGCCGCAAATGCTCGTATCGGATTGGCGAAATCGGCTTATTATCCGCTGATTGGCGTGGCGGCGACTTACACACGCTTAGGTCCGGTAACTTCATTGACCATTCCAACGTTGGGAACTTTCACAATGAATGCTGCCGATAATTATGATATGGAGCTGGATTACAATCAGGTGCTCTATGATTTCGGGAAAACGTCCGGAAAAGTTGACCTTGAAAGGAAAAACAAGCAGTTGTCGCAACTTTCTTTAGAACAGTTGAGACAGCAACTTTCAATTTCGCTCTTGAATAATTATTACGCTGTTCTTTATTTGCAGGAAGCGATTAATATTAAAGATGAGGAATTGAAGACTTTAGGCAAGCATTTGGATTTTGTGAAAAAGCAGGAAGCAACCGGCTCATCTACTCAATACGCTATCTTATCCACTCAAGTGCGGATTTCTACAACAGAAAATCAGAAAACCGATTTGCAAACCTCGCTTCAGATACTTCAATCGCAGTTAAATTCCTTTTTGGGAAATCCGCAAGAGCAACCGTTGGCTGTAAAAGAGGAACTGTTGCCTCCGGTATTATTGGATTCCGGCGACAAACTCGTCAACTATGCTTATCAACAGCGGGAAGAATTGAAAATTGCACGTCAACGTTCGGAGATAGCTTCTACCCGCTATCATATTGCCGGACTTGCCAATTATCCTGAATTTAGCCTGTTTGCCGCCGGAGGTTTTAAGAACGGTTATATACCGGATTTGAGCGTCATAAAAGCAAATTATGTTGCCGGATTAAGTTTTAAATTCCCGATTTTTGACGGAAGCAAGGTAAAATATAACAGGCAGCAGGTTCAAACGGAAATAAAAAGCATTGAACAGGATACGGAATTGGCAAACCGGAACATCGCCAATGAAGTGATAGAAAACAAATCGAATGTGGACGCCGCATCAAAGAAAATCAGGCAGCAGGAACTGCAACTCAAGCAGGCTCAACAGGCATACGAACTTGCCCAAACAAGTTTTCAGGCAGGAGCGATTACCAACCTCGACCTGCTCGATAGCGAAACAGCATTGGCTGAAAGCCGTTTAGCTTTGATGAAAAGTAAAATAGATTATACCGTTAGTTTGTTGAGATTGAAAATTGCGACGGGGGAGAGGATTTATTAATAGTGGTTACGAGTTGGATTTATTCATTATGGTAATAATAATTTGCAGCTTGTTACTACTTTTCCTTTTTAAAAACCAGCAACCCCCCAACAACCAACAAAGCATTGATTATCAACAACTCATATCCTAATTGATAATTAAACTGACGTTGCAATATCACGCTGATTATAAAACAGAGAACCGGCGACAAAACGCAAAAGAACGGAACTATCCGGTCGTTCGCGCGGCTTTTAAACAGAATACCGAAAGCAAACAATCCCAACAAAGGTCCATACGTGTAAGACACAATCATATACATGGCATCGATGATGCTTGTATTGTTTAACGCTTTGAACAACAGCATGATTCCTATGAACAGGAGCGATATCAGAAAGTGAACGCTTAACCGCACTTTCCGAGCTTTCTTCTCATCGTATTTGGAAATATTCAACATATCGACGCAAACGGAAGTGGTCAAGCCGGTCAATGCCGAATCGGCGCTGGCAAAAGTTATCGCGATAATCCCAATAACAAAAAAGACGATGGTTGACGCTCCAAAATAACCGTTGGATACCAGCATCGGCAAAACATCGTCGCTAGACGCCGGTAAAGCAATTTGATGAACAGAGGCGTAATTAAGCAACAGTACCCCCAGACAAAGGAAAAGGAAATTTACCGGAATAAAAATCAGGCTGCCGGTGCAAACGTTTTTCTGCGCTTCCCGCAAGTTTTTGCAAGAAAGGGTTTTCTGCATCATTTCCTGATCGATTCCCGTCATGGCAATGGTAACAAAAGCGCCGCTAATGAATTGCTTAAAAAAATTCTGACGCGAAAACCAATCATCAAAAACAAATATTTTTGAATGCGCGCTTGTCTTTACTGTATCCGCAATAGTCAAAAAATTAAAATTTAATCCTTTGGCTACCTGCCAAATAATGATAACCAGCGCTATCAGTAAAATAATACTTTGTAAAAGGTCGGTCCAAATAATCGTTCGTATGCCGCTCTTGTGGGTATATAACCACATCATCAGTAGAAAAACGGCGGCAGTCGCAACAAACGGAATTTTCCAAGCGTCAAAAACATATTTTTGAAGGATAAGCACGGCGATATAAAGCCGTATCGAAGCGCCGATCATACGGGAAACAATAAAAAATCCGGCTCCGGTTTTGTAAGCGTTTTTCCCAATCCGCTCATTCAGATAAGAATAAATAGTGACAACATTCCACCGGTAATAAATGGGAAGTAAAACAAAAGCGATGACCATATATCCGAGCAAAAAACCCAAAACCATTTGCATATAGGTCATATCAACTTTCCCCACCATTCCCGGAACCGACACGAAAGTGATTCCCGACATCGACGAACCGATTGTTCCGATAGCGACAATGTACCAGGGGGATTTACGGTTTCCCAAGAAGAAAGCGGCATTTTCCGAATGTTCTTTCCCTATGCTGTAAGAAATTAAAAACAAAACGCCGAAATAAAGCAGAATCAGGGTGAGAATGAAAAATCCATTCATACGGCTAACAATTTATAAATATCACGCTGTGCGTGTACCTTCTTTTTCCGTTTACTTTGATTGCTTTTGAATACATTTTGCATTCGGTCGTCAACAAAACAGGCTTTTACATTATCATTCAACTGGATATCCAATATTTTCAGAATCGTCTGCTTGATTTTTTTATCCAGCACAGGGAAAGCGGTTTCGATGCGCCGGTATAAATTCCGTATCATCCAGTCGGCTGAGGTGATATAAACATCTTCTTTCCGGTTGTTGTAGAAATACCATATCCGGGAATGTTCCAGAAACATATCCACAAGACGGGTGACTGTAATATTTTTGCTATACGGCTGGTCGGGAATAATGCACGATATGCCACGCACAATCAGGTCGATTTTAACTCCGGCTTCGCTTGCTTTGTATAATTCGTCGATCATGTCATTATCTTGCAAGCCGTTCATTTTTAATATAATGTGCGCTTTCTTCCCTTTCTTGGCATTCCGGATTTCTTCCTGAATTTTTCGCTTCAGGTTGGGAACCATATTGAATTGTGCAACCCATATATTGTTAAATTTCACATCGGTATTTTGCGTTTCCAGCACATTGAATAATCTTCGCACTTCGGAAGTGATTTTTTTGTTGGAAGTAAATATCCCTATATCGGAATATAATTTAGCCGTTTTTTCATTGAAGTTGCCGGTACTCAAATAGGAATATGACTGCCGGATTTTATTTTTCACCAGCGCTTTTTCAGTCACCAAAGCCACTTTGGCATGAACTTTCAATCCCGGAAGGCTGTAAATAATTTTTATTCCTGCATCTTTCATCAGTTGAGAAGTAACCAGATTGTTCGATTCGTCGAAGCGGGCTTTCAACTCGACGAAAACAGTCACTTTTTTACCGTTTTTCGCCGCATTAATCAAGTTGTTGATGATTTCCGAATTTTCGGCAACGCGATATTGGGTAATCATAATCTCGTCCACATTGGGATTAGCGGAAGCTTCGGTCAAAAAACGAATAAAATAATCGAAAGTATGGTAAGGATAAAACAAAAAAATATCTTTTTTTCGGATAACGGGAAATAGCCAGTAACTTTGGTCTAATTCCGGAATCCGAAGCGGCACAAGCGCTTGGGGTTTCGATTCTTTCCCAATCGGATTGGGCAATTTGATTAAATCTTCCAGATTCAGGTAGCGGCTATCGGGAATCAAGTCTTTCTTTTGAATACGAAACATTTCGCGTATGAATTGCAGGCAGTCGTTCGTCATTCGTTTGTCATAGACAAAACGGCTTAAATCGCCTATTTTCCGCTTTCTGACTTTTTTCTTAATTGTTTCGAGCAGATTGGTTTGCGATTCGTTATCGTCAATAAAGAAATCAGCGTCGCGGGATACTTTAATGTTATAGCAACCTTCGACCGTGTAGCCGGTGAAAATATTCGACAGATTAGCTGAAATCACGTCTTCTGCAAACATATAATAATATTTTCCGCCGATGGGTGGAAGTTCTATAAAACGGGGAATTTTTGCATAAGGCGTTTTGATAATGGCGTAAAACCGGTCGCCTCCCTTATTCTTTTGTAATTGAACAATTTGATACAATCGTTTATCCCTTATGAAAAAGCGGATATCATTTTTCAACAGCATGACCGGTTGCAGGAAAGGAAAAATTTCCTCTGCAAAATAGGTTTTGATAAATTTCCGGTGCTCCGGTTTCGGCTCGTCATTCATGTAAAGAATAATATTTTGCCGTTCCAGTTCCGGAAGTATTTCGTTCCTGAAGATTCTAAAAAACTCCTGCTGCTGCCGAGTCACTTCCGCATTGATTGCTTCGAGGATTTTCTCATCTTCGGAAGTCTTTTTCTTCTCGCTGATTTCTTGCATGATATCATTTCGATAATCTGCAACCCTGATTTCATAAAATTCTTCGAGATTAGAGGCATGAATAGACAGGAATTTGATTCGCTCATAAATAGGCAAACCGGCGTCTTCCGATTCGAGAAGAACGCGGTAGTTAAATGAAAGCCAACTGATGTCCCGATTAAAATAAGAATATGCTTGTTTCATGAATATTTCGTTCTTGCGCGTAAAATTATTAATTTTGTTTTAAAATTCAATGATTTATGCTTAAAATAGGCGTTATTTCAGACACTCATGCCTGTTGGGACAATAAATTCGCCGAATATTTTTCGGAATGCGATGAAATATGGCATGCGGGAGATATTGGCAGCGAGGAGGTTTTGAACCGGTTGGAAATGATAAAGCCGGTGCGGGCGGTTTATGGAAACATGGACGATTACCGGATACGCTTGCGTTGTTCCGAAGTCCTTCGATTCAGGGTAGAGGAAGTAGAAGTTTTATTGACGCATATCGGCGGTTATCCCGGAAATTATTCTCCGCAAATACGCGGGAAAATTTATGCGTCGCCTCCTGCGCTTTTTGTTTGCGGTCACTCGCATATTCTCAAAGTGATGTTCGACAAGTCATTGAAAATGCTGTGCATTAATCCGGGAGCCGCAGGTCATTCAGGTTATCACCAAGTACGTACCCTCCTGCGGTTCGCGATTGACGGTAGTGTGATTAAAGATATGGAAGTCATTGAATTACATTAGAACGATCTTCTTCCGCCGCCTCTTCCGCTATCGCTTCTTCCGCCACTGCCTCTTTCACGGCTACTACCTCTTTCGCTGTCATCTCTTATGCGATCCAATTCATCTCTTCGCATATCTTTTGCATTCAAAAGACTTGACTTCGGAAATATGGAAAAACGGTAGATGAA
>Ga0123357_10011590_pt1 | contig 11318 bp, 6 predicted proteins | sample TergutEmb28metaG_FD_89873 | JGI IMG/M metagenome (GOLD analysis project Ga0123357, IMG submission 89873) | Embiratermes neotenicus P4 segment gut microbial communities from Petit-Saut dam, French Guiana - Emb289 P4 | ecosystem: Host-associated > Arthropoda: Insects > Digestive system > Gut ...
CACACACACTCAACCCACACCCACACCCACACACACTCACACACACCCACACACACCCACACAAACCCACACACACTCACACACACCCACACACAACCACACCCACACACACCCACGCACACCCACACCCGCGCACACACACCCACCCACACCCGCCCACACACACACCCACACACTCCCACACTCGCACACTCGCACACAACCACACACTCACATTCACCCACACCCACACCCATCCACACACACCAACACCCACACACAACCACACCCACACCCACACACAACCACACCCATACCCACACACACACCCACACACACCCACACCCACGCAACCACACCCACATCCACACACACACACAGCGCACGGCTATACCCTAAGCCTGTACTTCCTTATTAGCCACCTAGGTAGACTATGTTAACGATTTCTTGGAAACTTTATTCAAACACCCTCCTTTCACTTGGTTTATTTGGACTTCATTCAAAGACTGTCCTGCAATTGATTAACGAAATTATCCTCTTCGTTTTGTTTACACGCCGCATACATGTCCGCAGTTAAGACGTCGATTTTGTTGACCACTCTGAAGCGTCGGGAGGGAGCCTGTACGCAGTTACCAAGAAACTGTCTCATTTGTTTCTGTGACGGGTTCAAAGAATTGCGGCGAATTCAAACAGCAGTTTAACACTCTCTTTTAAGGGACTTGATGGTACGTTAACACTCTTCTTCAGGAAGACTATGTTGGTAATTAAAGTGACATTTCTCTTCAAGAAGTAAATTACTGCACCTAATTTTAATTAAATCCTGAAAAAGACTGGTAAACAATTTACTCACGAGAGGATGTACGTACAATCCGTACAACAAACAGCAAAGGCCTAAAGTTTCCTTTGTTCCAAAACGCGAGTGATACAGACCTAGACATGCCGTCAGATTTTCAATCATTGATACTTCCCCTGTTTCTTTCGCGTGTTGCCTCTCTCTGCCTTCCATCCATTACTCTTAGTTACGTCTAGTACCGGTATCTATTAACCAGACACCAATATATATGTCTGATTTAAAAAAAAAAAAGTGTATGTATATTTATTTATTTTCCAAAATGAGTAGCTAAGTTATGTGGTAAGGCACAAATGGAGATTTCAAAATCCATTTTCACGAGCAGACTAGTGATTGTTCGAGTTTAGGTAATAGTACTAACAGGTTCTTGAACGTATTTTGTTCACACAAATGTTAATTTAAACTCTGCAGGTGTATTTGGATGAAGTCATCCCGTTGTGTATCTTTATATTCACTTTATTACTATATATTACCGTAAACACAACTACAATAGAATATAATGCTAATGCAACTTGTTTCGACTTGCGCGCAACCACCCTGTTAAAGCATTAACGGTTCTTAGCTTAGCCTGAAGATGACTGTTGTAAGTCGAAACATGTTGCATTAGCATTATATTCTATTGTAGTTGTGTTTACGGTAATATATAGTAATAAAATGAATCTGCAGTTGTATTATTCACCAGTATATTTGAAAAGTCATTTGTGTTGCGCTGGAGAAACTAGAAGCGCAAACGAGGCAGATATTTGTTACATTCCCATGTTGTACTCTTTATTGGTATTCTGGTTTAAAATATCCGCATTCGAATGTGAGTGTAAACAGATAGCTTTGTTCGCAAAATGTGCACTCTGTTCAAGCTTTCTATTTATTGAAATACACCGCTCACCTACTATTCAAAGTATGAAATAGTACGTCGGCCCTTGAAAGGATTGTTTTCAAGGCCTTGCATCTTTAGTATGCTGTCTAGACACCTTGAGCTTCAACCACGGGTAGAATTCGCCAAGGCACGCACTTACTTAGGGATTTCAAGTAAAGTAGATATGGACGTGCAGTGACTGGGGTGGTTAGTCGCCGTCTTCTCGCCGCGAAGTCAGGCTTGTCCGCGTGGGATTTGTGTTGGGCAAGATGACCTTTCCCCACCACTGTCCTTTCACCACAGCTCCAGATTCATGTACTGATGCATACACGAAACAAATTTGTTTATAGTTCAGTTTACATTAACCTGATAGAGGGCCTGGTATGTATTGGTTGTGTCGTATCGAAACTGAACCTCAATTAGATTGTTATTTATGCAGTGGCCCCTCGCAGAGGGTGTTGTATGCTTGACGGTCACCCTGTGTGTGACTGCTTTCCTTTATTTACCTTTAAAAGTAAAGCGGTAATTTATACCGCAGAGTACTGGCAGGCTGTTCAAATAATTTGCCCTATCTGCTATAAATCAATTGACGTGTGAGGCTTAAACCATTTCCTTCCTAATTCCTGTCGTTATGACAAATCTATTAGCCAGGGGTCATCCCTCTTGTTGATCAATAAGGTTTTATTATATGCAGGCGCTGAGAGTGGACGATATGATCCCGAAGTCCACGGCAAGAGGGTGGGGCAGATGGGCATGTTAGAAAATGCCGAGAAACTGGTGTGAGGCGCGCATCAGGCCCAGCTCAGGATGCTGCCTTATTAGCGTAAGCTCGGAGGAATTGTAGCGATGTGGATAATTATTCCGCGTTTTGATTAATTGTTTAGTACTGAAGTGCAGTGAGCACGCGCTGCTGTAGCTTTCCAGGTGATATATGTGGGAAGTAAATTTCCTGTGACAAGAATGCGAGATCCGAGACTTTCGGTCTGGGAAATTGGAAAGGAAATTGGCATAGATGAGAGGATAATATTGATACGGATCTTAAGGAATTAAATTGTGATGGCGTAACCTGACGTATCTGGCTATGGATTGAGCCTGGGGGAAAGTCCCTTTGCAGCCAGAAAGTTTGTGTTCTTCTGCACTCCATAAAATCCGGTGAAATTTTGTGAACTATTGAGGGACCATTAGAGTTTTCTGTGGTCAATTAGTCTGCAAGTCTATTAGTTGTGTAGTTAATTAGTTTGGTAGTTAAACTAAACCGGACTTTAAAACTATTGGGCTACGAAAGTTCCCGCACTTGATTTTTCCGTACTTAGTTGCAGATATGAGAATAACAAATTTTAAAAATTGTGGATGTGGGGCCCAAAACTTAAATTTTCGGCAATGTCCCTAGATTTCGGGTGTTTAATTTTCTTTGCTTTCTCTAAACATTGTATGAGCAAATAAGAGTTAATTATCGTCTGTGTCGGAACGTGGCAGAAATGTGGGTTGAAGTTTCTCTGTCAAAATGTTGTGCGCATCTACGACGGAACCAAACTTTACGACCAAAACAGAGACAGGAATATATACCTTAATAACGCTAATGTTGCCCCTGTGAATTAGTTTATATTAACTCCTCATCACACACACAGACATTCAGATTATAAGATAAAACCTTCCTTTAAAATCGTTCTGTCAAGTGATGAATGATGATTAGACATGGTATTGGTATATTTTATTGGACCGTCGTTACACAACAATGTGGCGCAATGTTTACGTTATGCAACTAGTTGCATAATATAAACATTGCACCACATTGTTGTGTAACGACTGTCCAATAAAATATAATATTATACGTACACACAACGGGATGGAAAACCCGCAATTTAGACTTGGTATTGCTGGATCAGTCAGCTGAAAAATCTTCAGTAAAAAGTACCGTTTTATAACATTTCACTCGGAGTTTTTTTTTCAGTTTCCGTATTAAATACTGCTACAATGAAAGAGGATAAGGAAAACGCTTTAGACTTTAATTAATTAGAGTGATTTAAGAAAATAGCTGTTATCGATTCCCCCTGCTCTTTTTATATTATTATTATTATTATTATTATTATTATTGCCACTTTAGATGACCAGCATTTTCAAAACGCATTTGGCATGTGTTTACTTCGAAGCTCAGCCTGGTAACTGGCTAACTTAGATAAGATTTTCTTTCACTGCCTCCCCTCCCTCCATCAAATGCTTGGCAAAGAGCCACGCCGCTTTCTTCCACACTATTACAGTTTATTATTTGCCGTCTTCCTTTTACTTTACTTTTTATAAATAATGCGGTTTAAAGGCTCCTTTAAATGAAACATTGTCAAACATTTTCGCTTTTATAAATTTCTTTCACCGGAGATGTAGAGGTGTCGAGACGATTCATTTCTTGTGATGTTTCCGGATCAGTTCAGATGCCAGATTCTGAATCTATTTGTATCCAAGACACGCTACAGCACTCCGAGTGTCTGCATGAAAATAGTAAGCCTTCTTATTGAAACTTGTGTTACTCGTTGCATGAAAGAAACTGATGCAAGTGTGCTGTACTTTACCACTTTGAAGAATAAGGTCTAAGCAGTGATTTTATTTTCCTGGCACTAATCCTCTTTGATGAGTTGTCAATAACATATGTCTCTAGGTATGCGAGGAAGATAGCAATGTTTGATTTTTTAAAATTGAAGGGCCCCTAGCTGTTCAAGTTACTTCGTACGATTATGTTATTTTTGTTTCAAAATATACATAGTTGCTGTTAAGTGGGTAACATCTATTTCTTGTTTGGGAAGTCTTAGGTTTGTACCTCAATTCAGAGATCGACTATCCTGATATATGTCGTGGATTCTAGAGTTCGTTAAGGATAATGTGGGATTGTGTAATTTTAAAATCATCCCTTACTGATTGCTTCTGCATCCTTCCCAGTGTAACATTTGCATTTACCTCTCTACGTAAATAGACCTAAACTTAATAAGCCTTTCTGAAATAAATAAGTAAACGACAATATTTACCATGGAATTTGGAAGGAGAATTAATCTGAAAAGGAGTTTCAAAAAAATAAGTTAACGAACACTCTGGTGACTTTGGAATATAAACATCGCACGGGTAGCAGATGGGACACATCAGACCTCCACTTTGCTACAATTGACACCTAAGTATTTTTCCACGATTGTACCCAGGCGTGAATCTCGGCGTTCAAGAAGTCGGCGTGAAGTGCGTCTAGCCAGGAGGCGAGAACTTGCTTCACGTCAGCGTCTGCTGCAAATCGCTTGCCAGACAAGTATTTCTTAAGGGATCCAAGCAGGTAGAAATCGCTGAGTGCCAGATTGGAACGGTAGGAAGCTTTGTCCATTAATTCTCAGCTAGAGAGTCATTACTTTCAGGAGGTACAATTTGTAGTATGGGGCCTAGGATTATCGTACAAAATTACGACACCTTATAGCAGCAACCCAGGCCTTTTACGACGAATAGCTTGCTAGAAGCTTTCAAATGAACCACGACGACCCTCAGTAGTTACAGGTTCACCGCGGTTAAGGAAATCAAGAAGAAACACATTTTTTAAAATTCCAGAATACAATTGCTATGGTCTTCCTTACTTTGGTGTTGCTTTCAGTTTGCATGCTTGACAGATGGTGGGTGTTTCCACGCCAATATTATTTGATGATTTCGGGTTTCGTGTGATTAACCATATTCCTTCCTCTGTAATAACGCACCGCAGAAATCGCGCCTCTTGACTGATGTACGAGAATCCTATGCAACTAACGTCGTCATTGTCTGTGAGACGTTTTGGCACCCAACATGCACACACATTAATGTAATGCATTTCTACTTGGATGATACCTAGCGAAATGTCTGGTTCTCGGTCGTTGGATAATACCTGGCGAAATGTCTGGTTCTCGGTCGATGGGTAATACCTGGCGAAATGTCTGGTTCTCGGTCAATGGATAATACCTGGAGAAATGTCTGGTTCTCGGTCAGCGGATAATACCTGGCGAAATGTCTGGTTCTCGGTCGATGGATAATACCTGGCGAAATGTCTGGTTCTCGGTCAATGGACAATACCTGGAGAAATGTCTGGTTCTCGGTCAGTGGATAATACCTGGCGAAATGTCTGGTTCTCGGTCGATGGATAATACCTGTCACAATGTCTGGTTCTCGGGCGAGGTCTGTCAGCTTGATGTATCGGCCCTCTTTGATGGGGACATCTGCAGGACACACATTGTCATCCTCCGTGGACGTGTGTGGACGTCCGAGTCGCTGCTTGTCTTCAACATCATGTAATTGGGTAAATATGGAGTTGATAATTTGACATTCAGAGGACCGTGCATCGTGATATATTCTTACAATAAAAGCCAACGAGATACACACTTTCTCAACTTTATTTGGTAAAGAACTCTACATGTTTCGGACAGATTTACTGTCCATCATCAGGGGTCTTAATAGTGTATTCACAGCAACAGGTATTTGCCATATTAGTTATGTTGCCGTTTGCTAGCGAGGTTCCATCCTGACCTCGCTAGCAAACGGCAACACAACTAGTATGACAAATACCTAATGCTGTGAACACAGTATTAAGACTCCTGATGATGGACAGTAGATCTGTCCGAAACATGTGGAGTTCTTAACCAAATAAAGTTGAGAAATAGTGCATCTCGTTGGCCTGTATTGTAAGAATGGAGTTGGTAGATACTGCATATTCCCTAAATTATTACTACAGTTGTATTTATACTTAAACTTCTTGTATATTTTTATTGATATCAGTGTTGGAAATGGGTGTTCTTGAAGCTATAAAGCATACCCAAACTAACACCAGAGCAAAGAAGTTTGAACACAGACAACTCATATAAAAATACGAATATATATATATATATATAATTATTGTGTTATTTTGGGCACCCCTTTACGTAAACTTTGAAATAGATACACAAAACACACAGCTCTAGGAGAGATCGCACTCTCTGTAATCCGCTGTACATGAAATGCTTCATTTTTCCCTTGAGTCTAGTCAGAATATGACGTAACATGAAAGCTTAAAACAATTCACCATCAACTGTTACATAAAGGTATAATGCACGTAACACATTTCTTGCTTCTTCACCCATTCTGGCATTTCATAGAATTTCGTTTCAGCTTGCAGTAAGTAATGATATATTTAAAGACGGCTTCTCATATTTGCTGCCTCGGCTAATGAATATTCCACGGTATACACAAGCATAGCTCGGTAATTAGCCAAAGTAAGGACTTCCCCTCAACCAAGGTGAGTCTATAAAACATTTGATGATATTACACGGATCCGCGGAGCATTCTGGAGGGGACTGTAGGATACGTCTCTAAGTATATATAAGTAACATTACATATCTCGGTGGATTATAGCTTAACAGGAGCGAACGAAAGAGACCAGAGGGCCAGACGCATGAAAGGAGAGTCTATTGAACTGGAGGCTCATATTCCGCTGGGTAGGAGGTACAAGGAAATTTTTATCTTTTGCGGGTTTGCGTATGATCTTGGATAGCTCAGTTATTTGAATATCTAAAGTTTTCATCCAAGTAGGAGCAGGGAATTTTCCTTCGACAGCCGAAACCAGATACGGCATCGACTGTACACTGTACATGTTTGTGAACAGAGTCTAATTTTTTTAAGTTAACGAAAGAACAAATGCAAAGAATGTAGAAATCAAAGATACGTTTCATCATAATTGTCATGTAAAAAAACAAATTATGATTCATAAAACAAATGAGACATTATAGAACTGTGAAAACTTCCATGAAGACTAAGGCAGAAAGCTACCCAGAAACGTCGGTAAATAATTAGCAATATACCCGACTTCACGTCCCTGCAGGCTTGAATCTTTATTAACGCGGCTCTGAGAACCTCAAATATCACAGTCATAAATATAGGTGTCAGGAAAGTAATTAAATAAATGGCTTCTTTGCTAGGAAGGAATGCCAGAGAATTGAATTCGGAAGCTGTTTTATTATCATAATCCGAAGGGTAGACGGCACCAGCGAATCCCTAAAGAAAGATGGATTATTTTTAATTCTTTTACCTTGAAGAGTCCAAGTACACGCTCCGTGGCTACGGTAAATAAATTCCTACTAGCTCTGGAAGTATCTAACCTTCTATTCATTAACCTGTGGCTCTTTCTCCGGAGATAGAACGTTCACAGCGTGAAACCGACCTCAGTCTTCTAGTATGGGGTTTTAGAATGCACAAAACTCATCTGCACTTCGCTTAAGGAATGACATTAGACACAGGGAAGATTCTGCAATTCTGGAAATTGCTGAGACCCGCCGACCGCTACACTCTTTTTTGACAGCTGTGTGGCTGAAGCTCTCGTTTATCCTATTGTGTATTTACTTTGTAACTGTATAGAGTGCAATAACGAACTTCTGAACAAACCATAGCCTAACGGCCGAACTTGCAAGAAAGTAAACTGGGCGGTATTTTTTCGCTAGTGTAGCGACAATTTTTGTGCCTCGAGTGACTTTGTGATCCCGTACGTCATTGTGCCTGGTGCTCGGTCATCCCACCTGACACACCAGAAGCACGTTGCTGTATGGCCTGGTGCTGTTGCTACATGAAACCTGGGAAGCGGTAAATGTCAGAACTGCGATATTACATGTATAAATCTCGATCAAATCATTAGGTTCTAATAACCTTTAATCTAACCTCTTAGGACAGTTTGTTTGTTTATTTTCTTTCTATTTTTATTTATTTTCTGTTGCTTTAGGTTTCTTGTTTATGACTGAAATAAAGACGATGTTGGCTTGGGATTGTCGTGACCGTGATATTAGCTGTTTCGCGGAACGTCCAGTCGTGTCATTCGGTAGATAAGTACAAACTCTTCGGAGAAACGTGCTGTCCTTTGTACGCCTAAACGTTGGTGCTTTCCTATCAAATCACACAACTTCATATTCCAGAAAACACAAAATAATATTGGCAATAAGATTTGATCTTAGTTGGAGCAGGGAAGGGTCCCCCATAAGGCTCCGAACCCAAGAACGGTAAGGCGAACCCTCTGTATCGCCCCCTTCGCCCCCACTATCCGGCCCTTACACAGTGCTGTTCTTCTTTCTTCGACCTTTGGTAGACTTTCAGAATGTCAAGCACGTACTGCTTTAAGGGAATGGGATTCACCGACACTACAGCAGTGTCACTCTAAATGTGTTGTAGGCGTGCAACGGAATGTACGTGTATTCCAAAAAAGAATGAAAGAGGGAGAGAACAAAATGAACGGATGGTTATAAGGTCTCCATTATGTGTTACATTTTATGCACATAGCGAACAACGCAGTAGTTTAACGACTCGGAATGCCTGTTGGCTCTTTTTATTCTCTGACGAAAGGAGGCCTTTGTTATTATTGTACATGTGGCTGTCCTCTCTCTCCTTCCTCCTAAGATGTATCCAGTTTGCGGACTGTCATGAAATTATTGACAACAAATTTATATCGTACAGTAATGGTGACTGAGGATAGTGATTTTATTTTTCCATTTATAAATGTCTCTTGTGATTTCCGTGTGTTGCCAGGTAGGGATCTCTGCGACGGGCTGATCACCCGTTCAGAGGAGTCCTGCCGAGTGTGGTGTTTCTGAGTGTGATCTCGAAACCTCAACAATGAGGCGGCCTGGGACCGAGTTGGGCTGTTGTCCCACGGGAAAAGAAATATATTTATGACATCATTTCTTGCCCGCGAATAATTAATTTTGGTATGTGTTTAGTTCTTAAAAATTTTATTCCTAGACATAGCTACATTAATATCAATCCATTTTGCAATTGATGCTCCCCATTTGCACACGTCATATCAATGTCATGAGAGTTTCATAATGCTTTTCCCACATTGTCAAAATTTTATCTTCATTTACATGTTCATGGGATATTTGTGTTTGTAAAACATAAGAGGCCAAGATAGTCCAGACAACGGCCATGAATACAAACCGATAGTGCAGTGAAGTGACGTTAAATTCTATCTGCTGGCTGCGGGAAACACTAAGCACTTTCGGCTGACTGCGTTATCAATGGCTGAACAAGCATGTACAAGTACGTCAGTGTGTCGATGTTCTCGTACCGGTGTTACTGGAGAATCAAATCGCGTATTCTGTGTCGGTTAGTAAATTACTACCGACGTTTAGAAGGAGGGTCATGTGTTTCAAGGATTGTTCGGCTTGAACTGCTTGACCCTGCAGTGGAGCTCCACAAGCCTCCGAAACATCCGTATCTACTTACCAGGCGCTCAGCATGAATTCTTAGAAGGACCGTATATTCGTAATTGTTGGTGTTTGTGTTGATGTGTTATTTTGTTTCAAATGAATAGTTTAGATAGTGTCGAAAGTTTGTGAGTACAAATTTAATGATGCCATGGAAAGAGACGATCCACTGAGGCACTTTTGCAGATTCCAGGAAATTTATCACAACCTCATTAAGGATAAAATGTAGCCCGGTCGTGATTGGAAACCGAATGCGACGGTGTAATTGTTCAGGTTTGCGAATTTTGGCTTGGTTTTTTTCTATGCACAGTATTTCCAATTACGGAACACCAGTGGGGCTACGATGAGTCAGCGTGAATGTCAGCACCGTCAGACGGTGTTTCAATGCTGACAACACTGGTGAGTTCCACAGTTCGATCCCCGAACAGTAACATTTCCTTTTCAGTTTTCTTCCCCTTTATTTCCCCTCCAATATTTATAACCACGTGTTAAGCTTCGCTAGTTACTAGCGCTTTGTGCTGTTTGAGAGATTAGAAAGTGCTGGAGGAGAGCACATGATTCATATCTGCTCAAGTTGCTTATGCCGCGCCGCAGTAGCCTCGTCCCTAGAGTCATTCCCGTCGACCCCTCCCTTTCACTCTCTTTGCCCAGGTTATCTCGAGGCAGTCTACGACTGATCGTCCAAAGGGTCTGTTCTCGTGATACGAAATATTCTCGGCTGATTTCGTTGCAAAATTGTGCTTTGCTGCCTTGGGGGGGGGGGGCAGTCCGCCGGCCGGGTGCTGTCCTTCGTATGTGATGCACTTGTTGGATTATGTCCTGTGTATGGGTAGGTCGTTGGTTTGTTTTATATGGGGAAGTAAATTCCTGTTGCTTTGTTGCAAGAAATTGCGTTTGGTTCTTCCATGACATTTATCTGAATTTTACCTTGAGTGCCCGAGTATTTTCTTTACCTTATGTGATGTGAAGTAACTGTTCTTTGTAAAATGTGCAACGAAAAAGGACGCTACGTTACGGAAATAGTGGTCTGTTTATCAACCGATGACGATAAATGACTGCAAACTATGGGAAATATGGTAGTAATTGTTACGGGGAAATTGAAGTGCTTGGAGAGGAAGCCACTGTATCAAAATTTCGCATAGACTGCCCTTGAAATGAACCAAGTTCTCCGCGGTGAGAAGACTGCGAATAATCGCCTGAGCTTAAGGCGGAGGTACTGCTGAATGTTAGGTTGTGATATTCGGCAGATTTATGCGTATAAGTGAAAGAACATGTATGTGTGTATGTATGTGTGTGTGGTGTGTGTGTGGCGTGTGTGGGTGTGTGTGTGTGGTGTGTGTGGGTGTGGTGTGTGTGTGGGTGTGTGTGGTGTGTGTGTGGGTGTGTGTGGTGTGTGTGTGGGTGTGTGTGTGTGGTGTGTGTGGGTGTG
>Ga0123357_10011591_pt1 | contig 11318 bp, 7 predicted proteins | sample TergutEmb28metaG_FD_89873 | JGI IMG/M metagenome (GOLD analysis project Ga0123357, IMG submission 89873) | Embiratermes neotenicus P4 segment gut microbial communities from Petit-Saut dam, French Guiana - Emb289 P4 | ecosystem: Host-associated > Arthropoda: Insects > Digestive system > Gut ...
AGAAGTTACAGCAAATAGGCCAGATATAATAATTAAAAACAAAAAAGAGAAAACATGCACACTGATAGATGTGGCAATACCTGCAGACAAAAATGTTGTGCAAAAGGAAGTGGAAAAGAAGTTAAAATACAAGAGTTAATGTACAGAGATGCAACGAATGTGGAACCTGAAATGTACGATTGTACCAGTAATAATTGGAGCCACTGGAATAGTATCGAGAAGCTTAAGGAAAAATTTGGAAACTGTACCAGGAAAACATTCGATTCACTACAAAAAACAGCTATTTGGAACATCACACATAATACGGAAAGTACTGCAGTGTGAAGCTTGAAGCTTGAGCGGTGGGGATCACCACTGGTTCAAGAGAAATACCAGGAAGAAAAGGCCTGTGACAAGAGACATCCATATCGTATAATAATAATAATAATAATGCTACATGCTCATCATATGACAAACAGTTGTAATTTTCATGTGCTAGTGCACAACCTCCATCATTAGTCACTTTTTATTTCTAGAGCAAAGCAAGTGTTCATATGACCCATCAGAGTGCTGCAATTTGTTTGTGCTATGCTGTATTACATGTTAGATGCTCTATGGTTTCTTCACCCTCAGTTTGTATCTCACACAGACATGTGGTGTGACTCATTCACTTACAGCAAGGTATCCTATATGGCAGAAGATTATTACTCTTTCACTCCTTCTGGACTTGAATAAAACATTCTAAGAATGGCATTTTGATGACCTGATCTGTCTTTGTCCTCAGCTGGGCCAATCGAAGAAAATAAATCTTCACCAGTAAGCACAGAAGCAATCCCAATGGATGAGGACATACAAGATCTGCTGCCACACCAATAATGGCAGGAAGGAAAGCTTTCAAACAATCTACCCTCAAATTTGTGATGGATCAAATATGCCAATTCACAGACAAGAGGGCTGACAGAACTGCTTGCATGAAACCAAAGCCAATCAAAACAATACATAAATTTGCAAGACTACAGGACAATTACAGAAAAGTAAGTGTGTGAAAACAAAATTTACACAAGGCAAATTTTAAGTAAGATACAACAGATGACTTCAGTTGCAAGCAGTCTACTTGCTTCTTCCTGATCAATAACCAGAGCGAGGTAAGCACAAGAATAAAAAAGGGACAAGAAGCAGTGAACAAAATAAATGGCACATTTAGCCAGCTATACAGATGCTGAAAGAACTTCCTTTTGTCTTCTGTTTTTTATGATGTGATTACCAGTCACCAAGGATGTAAGACGACCAGCAACCTCAGCTTTCTGGAGTGGCTGTATGAAATTCATGCCATCTTAATGTTTTCTGATAGGGATTTTGACTAGCACACTTCTAATTTTGTTGACTGAATTTAGTTACCTGCATATAACTTTCACCATTCCCTCTATTTACTGATATGCATATCTGATCCAACACACATTTATGGCAGACAGTTCGAATATTTAGCTCGACCAGTACTGGTGGCAATTCTTGTATACGGTCACAGTCATACAGTTTCTGGCCTGACCATGAGATGACACTACAGCTGCTAGCACAAACTACTGCCACCACTATGTGTAGATAGAGTAGCATCTGCTGAGTCACATTCTGCTTGGAATAAGGGTGTAGCACTGGATGTTACATAACAACTTGTTAACTACAAGCATGTACTGTTCCATTGGTGATTTTGGTGCACCTAGAAAATTGCACAATTTAAGGAAGAAAGTGTCTGCATCAAATTTTGCTTTAAAGTGGGAAAGAATGCTGTATAAAGTCCCAAGGAGACTACAATGTGTTGTTGTTATGGAGAAGTAAAGTCAGTCTGGAAGTTACTGGACTGAACCAGTTAGTGGAAAAGAACAGCTTTAGCTAATAGGCACAGAAGAGTATGTTTTTGCCTCCCCTCTTGCACCTGAGGATGGAGACAGAGCCAGATTCCAAGATGCAGTGTTCTTGGAATGCTGTATTCTAAAACAACAATGGATAAATCCTAATTTGAGTGCCACCAAAAAAAAAAAAAAACCATAATTTCATTTGTTGTTGTGTGTGGTAAAGCTTAGTCTCATATACATGAACTAATGGCATTTGATAATAGGGAGCTGAGCAGAATATTTGTACCTAAAATGCAGGATGTAGAGGACAAAGAAAAAGATATGTAATGAGGAGTTTCAGAATTTGTACTCAACATTAAGCATTACTAAGAACATAAAAAAAGGAGGTGTGATGGACAAAGGAATGTTGCATGCACATAGATCAAGTACAAAACCTACAGTGATGAGACAACTTGGAACACACTGGCACAGAAGGAAGAATGATATTAAAACAGACATTAAAAGTAGAATGTAAGGGGTGGAATTATTTAATTTGGCCCTGGAAAGAGACAAAGAGTGGGCCCCTATAAACACGGTAATGAACCTTTGTTTCATAACAGACGACAATCTGACTGGCTGAACAATTATGACTTTTGCAAGGACTCTGCTCAGTGGAGATAGTTTGTCAGTTAGTTGGTTAGGAAGCACATACCAGGATTATTTACATTAAAAAAATAAGAAACTGAGATATACCCCTAGCTGGCAAGATTCAAACATCAAAGGCCTCGCTTCAATTCATGTAGTATCATGCGTCCTTGTTCATGCATTCTTTTGCCTCTACAACAGTGGCTGTGAAACCAAATATAACACTTTGCTATGTAACACACACAAACATTAGTCAAAACACTAACATTACAAGGACATGATGTACACATTTCCCTCAACTTACACAATTTTGATTTAAATAATTTCATGTTAACATAACTGTGTATTATTTCTTAAACATAAAGAAATCACGTGCCTAAAACAAAAAAGAAATTTGGATTCATAAATGGCTAATTTGAATGGTGAAGTAATCAAATCTTATATTTAAGAAATTAATGACAACAAAACCAAAGGGGCGACAAACACTATAAGTTGGGCAATCATTCTTGCAACTGTACATCAACAATACCTGCAAATCACTATTCATGAATTTTAAGATCAACATCTACATGGCATCTAACTACACATACAGAAACACAAGAGCACATTAAGATGCATGTTGCAGTGTCTGTTACTAATTACTGGTTATGAGATAATGTAAGTACTTTGTATCACATGCAAACATTTAGCAGTTAGGGAGTATTTCTATCACACGCAACAAATTATAAAATTATTCAAAACAACAATCACATATTTATATTTTCTTATTGTTTATAACATGACATATATATGTGAATTACACATTCTGACCATATTTAACCATTATTCAGGTTCATAAATTTATGCATAGTTTACTAGCTCAAACTACATAGCATCAAATTATCAAATGATAATCAATTATAAATTGGGATGGACATGTAGAATGCAATTGTGACCTTATATAAAGTACTATGGTGGCAACTGCCTGGAGATTCACCAAGTATCTCAATCAGAATAGTACGTGCCCTGACTGAGATTCAAACCAAGCACCTCCCAAATACAATTCAATTTGCTTGGTACTTATTGCAAATGAATAGACAAATCAATGAAGAAATGAAAGAATGGATTGATAAGAAATGATACTGGTTTCAAGGTGAAATACAAGACATGCAGAACAGTTTACAGTGCATGACTATGTCTGATATTCAATTTTACCTTGTTTTTACTGCTTAAAGTACACTTGATTAGCAAATTACATTTGTTGTGCCAAATCAGTACCACCTGAAATAATTAGAGAAGAATTACCTGAAGTTTTCGACAGCTAACATTAGCCTCAGCAAGGCACCTGATAGCATATGGTAGGGTTCCAACTGTGAACTGCATTGCAGTAAATACAGAAAATATTGTAAATGCCTCTGTTGCATACAAGTTGTTACCTGTCAAACTGAATAAAAAACAAATGACTTTCTAAAAGAACACACAATTATGTTAAATAGTTTACCACAAAGATTGAAAATGGCACTCATACAAGCCCATGGACTCACATGGAAAAGACACAGGCTCTTTAACGTATTTAGAAGTTACGAAATGAATGCACAACACAATAATTATGCCATGTCTGCTCGCTTTCACTTCATTAGCTCAAAATACAGTGTGTCCCACTCGCTACCAAACTCAGCACTTCTTTAATAATTCTAACACCAATGAAGATAATGCAACAAAACTTGAACAGGGTGTATGGAAATCTTCAACACCTCTGTAAATCAATTGGACGATGAGGAACTCTCAATTGGATATTTCCAGCAGGATGGAGCGACATCCCACACTTCACATGCCAGCATGGCCGAAATTCAGTCCTTTTTCAGTGACTGCATCATTTCGAAGGGACTTTGGCCACCGCGCTCACCCAATCTGATGCCGCCTGATTATTTCCTACGGGGATATCTGAAAGGGAGAGTTCACCAAAACAAACCACGAACCATTGACGCCTTAAAAGCAAACATCACCGAAGAAATTCAGGAAGTGACAGTGGACGTACTGGCAAGGACTTTCCAAAATATGGCGTGCCAGGTTCAATCCTGTATGGACGCAAATGGTGGCCACATCCAGCACATGTTATGATGTCGTCACATTTCTTACACAATGAGGTTAAGTCCACTTCAGATTTCATTGCAATATCCTCATTAGTGGTAAAATCATTAAAGAAATTTCGGTAGCGAGTGGGACACACCGTATAATGTAAACAGCACAACTGTACACAGTACAAAACACATGTTTCTTTTTTTCTACAACACTTTCCACTTTCATTAATGTTACCAAGTTGATCAGTAATACATGTATGCTGAAAGCAGTTAATGTGCTCACATACAGTTTCATCTTTTAGCACATCATTCTGAATCTTTTATGACAAGCTCATTGGCATTTATGAAAATGTGGGCATGTTAATATAAACAAATATAATGCAGCTGCATGCAATACTGCACAGTGTGTGTGATGATAACACACAATGTGATAAAATATTTTATTACATACTGCCTGGATAGAGGATTCAAAGAGGAATTCAGTAAACATTAACTGATTAATCAACCACAGAAATGCAGCTGTTAGTCATACTGCAGTGCATGTCAGTCTATGCTCCCACATCAGCCATGAAAAATTAACACACAATTTTAAAAGGTCCATCAAAATTTGACAGTTTCACAGCATAGTTAACAGGGGCCTGAAAAAACATAACCATTTTAAAATTTAGTTGGCCACTTTATATTTTGTGCGCGCGTGTGCACGTATATGCAATATAAACACGCATGTGTCTATACATGTCCTGTTAGTATGGCTCCATTTTTCCATTTCCTTCTGCAGACTTAATAATGAACGCTGCACAATATCATGAAGTTCAGTCTGTACACTTATTAATTTGTACTGTAACTGTGGTTATTAAAGTGATGTGCCAATACTTATACAGAGGTTTAGGATGTAATTTGAATCCTCATTGCCAGTTCTTTTGCTGCATAAATAAATTTAAACTTCTTAATTTCAGTGTTATTCCATCGTTAAATGTTCACTGCTGTGTGCAATGATACTGACAGGGAAATTAATTATCTCCTGGGTGAAGAACAGGTACTTCTGCTTTTTGAAAATTACAAGACAAAGTTTTTGGATTTTTATTTGTTTTTGGTAAAACTGTGGCTTATTTAAATGTACTTATCTTGTTAAGAATTGAAGACTCTCTTTGTTATATGAAGGTGTCAAATATGAAGATATTTGTACAGATTTACTACATTTACTACAATACCTGTAGCCAAGAAAAGTAGCAATTGATGCCAGCAGAGTGATGGCAGGTGTAATGGTATTACTGAATGACTGTAAGAATGCTGCTGTCTGTAGATGTTTCCTCTCCATGTTTCGGACATCTGCAAAATAAGAATGACTGAGTCATTCATCCACCCTCATGATTGAGGCAGCAGGTGAATCAGCATTTCTCAAGCTTCTCTAGCCATGAAACCCAAAATGGGCCTGGAAAATAATACAGTGCAGTGAAGAAAATACGACTTAATCTTAAACTAAGGAACTGCTACATGTAATGCTCAAGTAGACATGTGATTTTTAGGTGCATGTGCAAATCTGTGGAAAGTTTCAGCATGTCTGTCTGTCCAGCTGCATGGAACAACTCAATTCCCACTGGATGGATTTTCATGAAATTTGATATTTGAGGATTTTTAAAAGCCTGTCAAAAAAAATTCAAGTTTCATGACAATTTGGCAAGAATAACGGGTATTTTACATGAAGACCTATGTACATTTATAATATTATCTCGCTGAATATTTCTTAGAGTGAGAAATGTTTCAAATAAAAGTTGTAAAGAAAATCGAAACACACATTTTATATTCAACAACTTTTTCCCAAAAAGTGTGCTGTTTATGATACAATATGAACAGCCAAACAGGCAACACATGACACTATAAAATGGCGCAGAAAAGATATGATTTGCATGCTGGATAAGTAAGGCTAAAAATACAGACACACGTTTGGAATATTTAATACTTACTGCTTTTCTGTGGCAACAATAGTCATGTGAATGTGGTTTAATGTTACACTATGCATACACTGCCTGTCTTGTTCTGATTTATGGCCTTCCTGTCTGTGTGGTGTCAAGTTGAGCAGTCAAAAGCATTCCTCTCTCCCTATTTTTTACCAGTAACTTATTTAAATGTCACAGAAAATCTGTGACTATCTGTGACAGCACATGCAGATAAATAGGGAACAAGCAACATCCAAGAAAATTACCAGGTCATTTGGAAATGGGAATGGAAAAATTTTGGAATGATCTTAATTTTCTCATGGTACCCCCTGTCACATCACATGGAACCCCAAGGGGCCAATGCAACATAGTTTGGGAAACAGTGCTATCAAACACTGGAACACTCTTGCCACACTACGTGGTGTAATGTCCTGGAAGGCGGCAATTTTCACAATCACTGCAACGAGAACCTCATAACATCTGCAAAATATCCTCATGTGATTTTAAGTTCTGACACTGGCGTATACTTAGACTGTGGTCTTCTATGAGATGGAACACCATGTAGTCTGGTAGGTGGTTACCACAAAATGTAACAATACTGCTGCCTCCACCTTGAGGTTAAAGTGAAGACAGAGGCCTCAAAAGGTAGTAGGTCCCACTTGTAACTGCTTGAAACTGAATACACAGTGCACTTGCCCCGAAGACAGAAGTTCAAATTTTAGGTGTCGCGAAAATCTCAAATCTCACAATCTGTATGTACCATTTTGGACATGTTCCAGTTCACTTTGTGTTATGCTTCCTTTTTAGTTTAATTAAAGACGACATATCATACACACAAACTGCAATGTCTAAGAAAAAGAACCAAATAATCATTACATATATGTTCTTAGGATTTCTTGTTAGTAATGTTCACGACTGTAGTGCTGAAGGTTGACTCCGATAATGCACAGGAACATACTGTCTCCATCTTCAGGACAGGGGAAATGGGTCCAAGTTTGACTTCAGTGCTAACATACCTACAATATAATTCCTAAATGTTAGGTTGCTATAATGTTAAAGCCACCTTACAAATTTTGAGAGGCAACTAAAATGACCCTCAGAATACATCTACATGTTACAAACACCCACAACACTAAAGGGAAACTGGTGTTGAGAAATGCAATTATGCGAACAAAATCATCATGAATCCTTTAGCAGGTAACTTAACAATACTATATCAACTGTTCAGGCTATGTAGTGTCAAATGTGACATGCTGATGGGTTACGAACAGAGAGCGAGAAGAGACATGGTGAAAACAACCACAGTACTGGAGACTTTGTTGCTGCATTCAAGATCAGTTACAAACTACACTTAAAAAAAAAAGCTGTGGGCAGTCCATAAACAATTAACATCACTTAGCACTAGCAAAAAATTTAGTACTGCAAGTACTCTATACTTACTAGCTATTTTATTGGCAAAGCTGTCTTCCCAGGCATACATCTTGATAAGGCGAATACTGTTTAGAATCTCACTCATGAGTCCTACTCTCTGATCTGTCACCTTCACTGTCTTAACTCGTACTTTAGTAGTCAGATTTGCTATGCATCCCTGCAAAACAAAAAACTGTGGTCATGGAGGGACAGGTCAAAGTCACACCTCTATCTGGTCACAGTACACAACTGCAACTAACGAAAATCATGCCAAGTTAGAGCAAATGTCTTGAATTTCAGAGCTTTACCTATTTATATTTATTTATTACTTATTTAACAATGATTTCAATAGCTCAAATTACAAGGCATCAAATCACAGTCCTATCATCCTAATGATTAATGAATAATTAGTAAGAGAGGCTGTGAGAGGAAGCAGTAAAAGCAAAAAGGCAAACTTGTCCCCAGGCTTACTTAAGCACAACAACAAGACATATGGGAGAAGGTAAGTACAGCTCCATGCATTGTTATCTCTATACTATATGCATATAAGTGGTCAGCTTTATTTTTCTGCCACTTTATTAATCAGTACAGCACACAGCACTCATCAGATAGGAGGCTGAGTGGGCTCCAAACCTCTGGAAGAGCCTCAACATGTACACACTTTCATACATCACAGACAGTCCAATGAATTTTCTATGGTAATTTTAGAAGACTTGATGAAGTCACCTAAGTAGCCACGAATAATTGACCTCCACACAACAACAGAACTGTTAGCATGAATGATGGTGGTTGGTAGTGGGGGGAGGGGGAAATTCTAAATGAGTCAATCATTCTCTTCAATTACCATGTCAGCTGTGTGCCCCCACCTGACCCTCAAGAATTCCTATGGCCTCCTGTGACAGACCCTTTCCTTGCAGATATGTGGATTGTTCCCACCAGGATAAAACATCGATCTGTCAGTTGTTCACTCCACAGCGAGCAACTACACTCAGTTAGCTCTTCCAGCTCATCTGGAAGAAGGGAGTGGGCAAAGCCTAATTGGGAGCACTATCATGTCATTTGAATGGGCAGCCTAGAGAAAGTCATAGAAAACATTAGTCAGGACAGCTGGTTTCTAGGTCCAGATTTGAAACCAGGATATTCCACATATAAGGCAAGAGGGCTACCAAATTTTTGGTAACATTTGCTGAAACTGAGCGTTGTGGCTGATTCCACTCTGTCAAAAACACTGGCAGCATGAACCATACATGTTGCAATTCTTCAACCCCTTTCTTAGTCAATGAAATTTACACAGCAAGCAGTATACCGACAGCAGACCATGCACATATATCACCCATCACATCACCCTCTTTATGTTACGCATACTATGCGGTTAAGATAATTCCATATTGTATTTACCAACAACGTTCCCCTGATTTATGTCCTGTTTATTGACACACACATTCCAGTGTTGGCTTCTGCATCATCCTCAGTGTCATCAGTTCTGATAAATCGTTAGTTGCATTCATAACTCACATCTGGCAGTTGCATATTAGTGTTCAGTGCTGAAAATACTATGGTACAGCTACTACAATGTAAAGTTAAAATTTTTCTCAATTATATATTTAATGTCTCATGAAAATATACAGCCCAATTAATGATAATGATAAGTGGCAAATCAGACATTCAGTTACATGGAACCAGAAATAATAAGAGTGGCAGAAGCCAGGAAGAGTAAGGTGGCTGGGACACCTTTTAAGAACAGACAATATGAACCCTTAACTAATCTTTTGCACAGACAGAAGGTATAATGAAGAGAGAAATCCCTTCATTAAGACAGTGAGATAACACAGAACAAGATACACAAATCCTGGACGAACCAATGGACTAACACAGATTAAGGATATCCATGCATAAATTAGAGTACAGTACCGGAGAAGAAGGATCAGAATGCATTTATTGTAGCACTAAAATTTCAAAACTTTGAATTTTTAAAATTTGTAATCTTAAAATTCTGGTGCTACAAGAAATACATAAAATTTTACCCTCATATTGTAACACATGAGAACTTTTAAATGTCCAATGATAATGTACATTGTAAGACACATGTACAATCAACCATGTATTAGGATATGATGATGATGACACAGACAAGCATCGAAATGCACGTCAATAATCAGGACATAAGTAAGTGTAACACTGTTGGTAAATACAATACAAAACATCAATTCCTCATGATTGGGACAAAGACAGTCTTTGACACAATGGATATAAACCCCATACTTCCAGAGCCAATCATGTGAGAAAGACTGTGTTGGATACAGTCACTGCAAAAGCTTCAAATCATTTTCAATTAATCCTTCCTTGCTATTAACACTCACTGGAATTTATTATTTTTGCTTTCACACAAGGAAACTACAACTGTAAGAGTTATAAGCAAATCCATTCTTCTAGCTGCAAATGGAGACAGGATAAATAATTATTTTCATCAAGGAATGTAACTAATTATGAGCATTTAAAGTTCTGTTTTTCATTTTCTTCAGTACAATTAAAACCATGTAATTCTTGACAATCTAAATGTATGTGCTTGGCAAGAAATATGGCAATACTCACCATAATAGGGTAGAACAGGAGGATAATAATGTTCCCAACAAGTGCCCATGGACCCAGTACCAAAAGTGAGTATGTTAAACACATGACAAACATCACAGGAGTGCCTGTATTAAAAGAATCAGAAGCAAACATAATGTTATAAAATCAGCATGACTTTATTTGGGTTACAATAAAGGGCATCCATTTACTTACTCTTAAAAATCACATGTTAAGACTGTCTACATGGTTTATATTTCAGTTTTCAAGGGGAAATATCCAAATGGGAACCTCAGTTCCATTATGTTATTTCCCCAAAACCTGGCAAACACAACACAAAATATGCACATTAGGCCATTTCTGTTCCTAGGTGGTAATGACACTGTTATAATGTGACAAATGGAATTGCCTCTCAAACAGCCAGCAATATTTACACAACTTGTTTTATGGCAAGGAAGAAACAGAAAGGAGTGCAAAAAGAACTGACACTAGGATGGACAAAACAACGTGACTGGAAAAGCATGAGAAAGCATGAAAGGAGATGCAGGTAAAAACTGGATAAAGAATACTGGGGCTTAGTGAACTGTTTTAAATACAGGGTGCGGCAGAAAGAACGCCCCGATTTGGGAGGGTCATAGCTTCGGGTGGGGAGCGCGTACAGTGGTGGGGAGCACGTCGTCGAACAGCAGTGTACGTGCCGTTTTCAGTGTACACCATGGCGTGGTTGGGAGAACATCGAGCCTTTATTGTTGAGGAGTTTATAAAAAATGGCGGATCGCCGGTAGCAACACAGCGTGCATTTCGCATCCGCTTTGCGCTTTGTCGACGGGAGGCTGTTCCTGATAAGAAAACGATTTACCGTTAGGTATCAAACTTTAGACAAACAGGAC
>Ga0123357_10011592_pt1 | contig 11317 bp, 8 predicted proteins | sample TergutEmb28metaG_FD_89873 | JGI IMG/M metagenome (GOLD analysis project Ga0123357, IMG submission 89873) | Embiratermes neotenicus P4 segment gut microbial communities from Petit-Saut dam, French Guiana - Emb289 P4 | ecosystem: Host-associated > Arthropoda: Insects > Digestive system > Gut ...
AAACCGAAGGACTTGGGGAAATAAAGCCCTGTCCCAGTACCACTTCGTTCAACACATGGGCTGGCCTAGAATCGAACCCTGCCTTTGCTACAAGAGGCCAGCAACTAACTACCTTGGCCACAACACGGCCTGATTCGTTTGAAATGCGAATCTAATTGACTGGTTAGATCACTCAGTAGCACCGCCAGCTGCGAAAGCAGGGAAGATATTCGGACGTCATTGCCAATTTTCCATCAACTGGAACTGACGGGAAACTGGGGTGAGCGCTGTGATTACTGGGCACAATTGGATAATTCACGTATAGCCCTCACCTGGTCCTGCACGAAGTCACGGGTAAATTCTAACACTACAGCACACGATCACAGTTTTTCGATCACAAACTGGCATTGTAGACCGCCGCGAATCAATGGTTAGCGTGTCTCTTTCCCATGAGGACCCACGTGCGGATCCCGACTCAGTTACTTTATCTTGACTGAAAATTTTCGTGGTTTCATTCACTCCATAAACATAATTTCTACGACCTCTTTCTACCACGGTCTTCACAATTCATAATCTGTTACTACAATTACATTCAATATTATGTAACCTACTCGGTTGAAAGACAGCCAATAAGCGGAAGAAACAAAACGATCTGTCCGAGTTTAACCGTCCGTTTGTACCAATAAAGCGAAACAGAAATTCCCATACTTAATTTTAACTTTTGAATCTCTGACATAGAGAGGTGTGATTTCAAATTTTTCGCCACAGGGTTGCAAAATGAGGAGCCTCACAATTTGTACTCTTCACTAAATATTAGTAGCACAATCCAATGAAGTATAATCAGATGGGCGGGACATGCAGCACTCATAGGTGGGATGACAACTGCATACATCTTAGTCAGAAAACTTAAACATAAGAGGAACTCCGGGAAAACTTAGTCGTGCGGATAGGAGGACAACGTTTAGGTGTAGCTATGTTCGAAAGCGGGCTAGATTCATCTGGCTCTTGTGAAAGCCGCAATAAATCATTGGGTTCAATAAAAACTGGGAAATGTATTGATCAGTAGAACGACTGTTGGATTCCCTCCGTACACGGAGTTAGTCCGTCGGTTAAATCACTGTGCTGGAGTATCTAACTCGTTGCCATAGCTGCTACACTACATGCCTTCAATCACACATGACAGGTCACCATCAGTGGTTACCAGACGTAGAAATGTATTTCAAGAGCCAAACAGATGCTTAAACATATCAGTTGAAAAGCCCAGAGAATGATAAACAGATGGAGGGATTTATTGCAATACAAGTTCACTGTAAGTGCGTCATCACTCAGGTCTATAACTATTACTGTTGTTGGGGACGGCCTCTGACATTGGAAATAACTTCCTAAAACAGAACTCTGGAACTAAGCAGATGATATCTTGAGAGCTTTGTCTCCATTTCCAGCCATAGTGGTTGCAACACGTAAACTCTGAAAGCGTTTGTAGCGAGTTCTATTAACTTGCAGTCAACGTTTAGTCAACTTTCTTTATTTAAGGCACGGCAGGCTTGTGTTATCATCCAGTCTGAGACATTCGCCTCTAAAAGATTTTGGGCCATTTGATGGGTTTAAAATCCATTCATAAAAATCCAAGCTTTGCACGAATGTGACATGAAAGTCAAGGACACTGGAGGTGGTCTCATCTCTGCAGTTCTTAATAATCTGGTCAGTCTCCGGGTCGTCCTAGAATAGGCCATGAAAGCCCAGAGGGGAAGTGGAGGCACAGCTCTACCCTTCCCGTAACTTTGACGCTAGGTGGGGGTGGACGGTCCACAAAATGTGTAGAGAAAATCAAAACACACAATTTATTTTCAATAATTTTTATTTCGACAATCCTATCGCTTATGAGATAATATGAAAAAATGTGGTACAGCCTGACAAGCCACAAACGACAATATAATACGGCGTATGTGCACTGTATACTGGGTTACTAAGGATACGGGAACGCAGAATATTTGTAATTATTGCTTTTCCAAGGTAAAAACAGTTACGCGAACGCGCATCAACGTTACGTTTATACATAAACTGCCTGCCTTGTTTAGGAAAAGAATCGCTGTTTATTGTGAAAGACATTTTGGAAGCTCCAACACACTGGATGTCAAGATGCGGCTTCTTAATGTTAGGACATATGGTACATGTAGTTACCATAGGGCAGCAGAAGGTTAACTGATCTCTTAATACGAAGCAGTTCTGAAGCTTCCACTGACCATATATTTGACGTCGCAGTTAAGAAGTCAGTATTCCTTTCCATTCGGGAGGTCATTATTTCAAATCTCGGCTCAGACACCGGTTATGCTAACTGAAATTATCGTGGTTGTTCTTAATCACTCAAGGTAAATTTTGGTAAAATGCCTTAATTAGAGAGGCCACAAATGTTCCCTCCCACATTCCTTCCAACCCATCACTCATATTCATTGTACCGTTCAACGCCGTGTAATTGAAGTGTAATATTAAATTTACACCGTACCCTGCATCAAAGCATACGGTAACCGGGGCTGTTTACAGCGGACCGCCAGTGTTGCGACAGAGATTCTGGTTGCACTTCGAATTCTCATTCACAGTTTTCTCTGGTTATAAAAGAAAACCTCAACTCCTTAACACGGCGCCCGAGTCACAAACACGACCACTGATAATACAACTGCATAATTCCCACTGTAAACTTGGTTTCTTACGTCCACTGTAGAGTTTTCGCTGCTATACATTTTGACACCAACAGAGAAAGCAACCCCAGTCGAGGCTATGAACAGGCAGACCTATTCCAGCCTGTGCTTGGCAATATTGCTAGAAGCTGGATATGCACGACTCTGGTTCTAAAGCACCGATATTAAGAACGTGATATCGATTAAAATACGTAGCCACTTCCCATTATACCTACTATAGGCAGAACGAGCATGGCAGGAATGTGTATTAGTCCAACTGTTTCAGGTACCATAAAACGGGTAGGAGAAACCGGCCACCAACGATTACGTCACGGTAGCATAGCTATAAACGTCTGTATAGGTGTGATAAGTATCAAGGTGGTCATGATTACAGGTATGTAAACCCCCACAGAATTCGGCCTTCGTATCTTAAACGCGGTCCAAGAGGGAAGTGAAAGTACGGACCAATTCAACTCGCTTGTTGACATTGGACGAATACCTACGCTTTATCGCAGGAAATGAAACTCGAGATGGACGACAAATGTTGTGGACCAAAAACTTCAAACTAACTGTATTTACAGGGAATGGCGAATGTTACGGCGCTAATGAGAGCACTGTAGTCACGGCGAGACAAACCTAGCGTGTAAATAAGGAGAAATTGTTAAACACAATGAAGAGAAACGAGATAAAAGTTACTTTCGTGATATAGGTATGAGAGTGGTAGTTTTTGAGACCTTGCCTAACGCAGAAAATGGTTAAAATTTCCCCCGACAGTTCTGTACGTTGCTACTGATCGCACCATGCATAGTATCGTTGTAAGACACAAATGCTTTGTTCTCTGCAGTACCGTTTCCCCTAGTTTTGTGCAGTCTTAACATTGTCGGTGTTGTTGAAGTCATCACGGGGTAAATACTCAAAAGATGAGCGAATGTTTTATATATACTATCTACCGTGTAATAAAACTGTATTCTTTATATACTCTTCTCCCGTGATAACTAACGTACTGGAAGCCACTGCTCAGCTCTGTTGCCACAACAGAAATGGTTTTCGTGCAAGCACTGTTTTGTGTCATAAAAAAGGTATCTGTGCAACTTATCAACAACTACTTTCTGAAATAAGAATATTTCACATAGTATTTACTACATCTTCGTGCCGCTAAATTTTAATTTTGTCCGCATCGTAGTATTACCTTGATTTATTTTTATTACAGATGCAAGGATGTCGAAAGAAAGACTGGTGTGCCTCAAATAGTACAAATAAATACTGTGGAGCATATAAACGGTACGAAACAAAGAAGTTCCAGTTTCCAAGCCTCACAGCAAATGATGTGTTCCCGTTTTCATTTTCTGTTCACACAATACATTAGATGCAACCATTACATATAGGCATTTACCAAATACTGAAACACCACTGGTCACAAATGCTGAATGCTAACATGAAGGAAAACATTAAGGAGAAACCAAACACAACCAATTTTAACCTCGCTTTAAGCATCGCGTTCATACACAGGTTCTCTATTGAAAAAAATAATAAAATAAAATAAAACAGAATGTCTTTAAAAACTGGAATCTGCCCTTCCAATAGTGATGTAATTCCTCAAGATGCTGATGTACAATCCCGGCTAACCAACAAGCCTGTTTCTAACTCACAGCCAAAACATTGTCCTAAGTCCAGCGTCTTCCCAATGGAAATCACACTGACATTGCCATCGATCACAATGAAATCCAAGGTGAAGAAACCAAAACTGCAAATGACTGAAGTGTAATGTGCCTTACACCTTCCGCTCAGCCTTCTGCACCGGAATTAGAGTCATTCACATCAAAGCACAAACACTTGCGCCGGCGAATTAAAAAAATGACCAAAAAAGAGAGACGATGATCGGCACTGCAGTTACGCCAGGTATCAACAAATTTCCTGAGCATCTACCTGTCAGCCACCTCAAACATGTAGGTGCCAGGACCCATAAATATTGGCCCCACCATACAACACGTAGTCGCCCGGGATCTGCACATCTCTGGTATGCGATGTCAGCTAATCAGTCCTCTTAGTGTTGATGCCATACCACGTCCTGCGTCAACGACCAGAGGCTGTGAATGATGTCTGCGGCACTCAGACTGCGCCTGATTAGCAACTGCAGCTACAGCACACGCCTTTCGCACCTTCTTTTAGGTTGCCCTGGCCACGAGATATTTCTCATCGGTAAATTCTCTTCCAAAAACACGACAGTACACTTATTAACTTCGAGAGTTTCAACACATGAATAACTTTAAGCACTTAATGGGATTATATGCAAAGTTCGTACAATTATCACCTGAATTCGGCTAGTGGCCGTCAAAAGATATGGTGTTTTACATATGCGGCGTTTATTAGTCACTTTAATTGTGGGCTCAAATTATACAATTAAGAAGATTTATTTTATTCTGCCGATCCTGTGACCGCGCGGTCTAAGGCGTAAGCCTGCGGCCACTCGCTTACTGGGATGGCGGTTTCGAATCCCACCAGAGGCATGGATGTCTGTCTCTTGTGTTGTGTGTTGTCAGGTAGAGGTTTCTGCGACGGGCCGATCCCTCGCCCAGAGACGTCCTACCGAATGTGTATTTGTGTGTCAATGAGTGTGATCAGGTGCAACCGCAATCCTCTACATCTACAGCGAGTAGGCAGAAAAGTTCAGACTAAGAAAGAAAGAAAACTATTTTCTCCTGAGCAATCTGCTAACACCATTTTACTTTGTGCAACCTGCTAAATATGAAATCGTAACTTCAGGTTCAATCTATTAAAACACAACTGGCCTGAGATTTGTAATCGAGATATATCGATAAACTGGATCTACAAGTATGTTAAGCAACCAACAATCGTCATCTCTAGATGAGACTAGTCTTTAGGACCGTCAGCCCAGAACTTATATTACTGTAAGAATACCGCACCAATTTCACAAGAGTTTGAATATTTCTTATTGGTCCCCTAAATTTTGGAACAACCGAAGTGCGACAAGAATCCTCAGGGATGAGAAAGGCGAAACTATCTCACTGGTCCGTGTCTCAAAAGCTTGGGTTCGAGGCTTCCTGGTGTCAAGCCGATAACTCTGCACCGTACGGTAATATATGGGTACTTAAAGTTGTCACCGTACATTCCGACATTACGTCAAGCGTGACTGTTAATTACATTAGTAGCAACTCACAGTTGGGGGTCAAACATTGTTTCTGGAGCCCACGCTCGGTTCCTGCTGTGACACTTTTTTGAAAGCAAACCTTTCTGTAAGTTTACGACAGTGCAGATGGCTTCAAACACATGCCCCACACTTGTCAGTCATTGAGTTGTATGAGCCTACAGGTGGCTTTAAACAATACGTATAGGGCGTTAGTTGTATCACTGTCTATACAATTGCAAAGCAAATTCATTTCAAAATAATGACTAAAAAAATCGGCTAAGAATGCAACTCCAACATTTACCGCAACTTGTGGGAAAAGTGCCCCAGTTATGGAGTTGGCGAAAATTGAGATTTAATCAGTCAGCTTCCACAGATCTTAAGAGTTTGAATACCACTGACTTAGGGAATAACCGAAGATTGATGCTTCGCTGGCAGGGATAAAATTAAGAAACATCCGCGCAGTGGCGTAGTTAGGTGTTGTAGAGCCCGAAGACAATGATCACAAGGGCCATCCCGAACTGAAATTATGAATCACTCAATGACTTTTTTTTTTAGCTCAAAAATTTAAAGGCGCGGGAAGCATGAAATTTTCATGTCGGATAACCAAGGCAAGAACGCAAACATTCGTAATATTTAATATTTACTGTTCTCGACAGCAGTACGAAATATTTGGTAGATCGACAACATTGCAGAGGGAACCCAACGTTGCATTTCCACGGCAACACTAAACAACTTTATATTGCTGATAGCTAATCTGCGCAAACAATAATAAAAAAGGGAACGCACTGTTGCCTTTCCATGGCAACAATGGTTATGCGAACACATGATAATGTAACGTTGTGCTACACTGTCATGTTCCTTTTCACTTTCGCTCAGTCTTCCGCGCCAGTCGCGGCAAATATGCCTAGGCGTAAAGACGCTTACTGACTTTGGTTGATAGACTATTCGTTGGTTGCGATGAGCGAAATGTTTAAAAACGAAATGCCTGCCTCAGCACGATTTCCAAACAAAGAAAAGACTGTAATGTACAACCAATACATCCGAAATTCTCTGCGACATGCTGCCCGATATTTGTCGTACCCTGCCTTACGTACGATCAGCTTTACAAACAATACAGGCCTATATGTAGCATAATGAGCTCTGCAACAATACAGGCCTATACGTAACATGATAAGCTCCACAACAATAAGGCCTATATGTAACATGATAAGCTCTGCAACAATAAGGCCTATATGTAACACGCTCTGCAACAATACAGGCCTATATGTAATATGATGAGCTCTGCAACAATACAGGCCTATACGTAACAGGATGAGCTATGCAACAATACAGGTCTATACGTAATATAAGCTCTGAAACAATACATGACTATATGTAACATGATCAGATCTTCAACAATACAGAGCTACTTGCATCCGTAATATACACCATGAACAAGGATAAAAAATAACAAAGAACGTTTCTGGAAAATATATATGATCCAACTTTAAATATTTCTTTCCACTCTTGTTTGAAATTTCAGCCGACGCAGACACTGTTATGGATTTAACTTCCCCGTTTTACTAAAATTTGTTTCCTGGTGGCGAAATCATACCGATGCCCGTCCTCTGAATGCTGCCAGTGTGTTCTCCCTGGGCGTATGAACCAGAAGTGGTGAAAGGCTTGACCGCTACATATGGCCTTCAAGCGGCTACCCACTGACATTCGTGACACTGTCTTGTCATTCTATCGTGACTCGGGCATCAGACTTAATACAACGCCCCAACCTGTTCCAGGAATATTAAATTTGCCACAATGCCGAGCGACACCAAGCGGCCGACATGTCTGCTTCACGAACCGACGGTCCACATATCGAATCGTGTCGTCAAGTACAGAAACAATGTCCAACACACTGACTGACACACTACGCCAGAAAAAAAAATTTACACTTCCAAATTGAAATTCTGCTTCCACTCCACATTATGCGAACACCTAATTTCAAGCCTTGCTACGCTATCCTGAAGCTACTGTCTCACACTAATATCGATGATTATAATTGACCATAATTACAAAGAAGGAACACGCCACGCTTGTAAATCTGAAGGTACCGAGTTACAATCTCGATCTGAAATATAGAGACGAAAGACACCAGAGCGACTAAAATTCATCTCACTTCTCTCCTCCCATCCTCCGGAAATGATCGAGCAACGACTGGCAAATTTTCATTTCTCAGTTTCAATGCAACGAGAACGTTAGACGCTCTACGGTACAATGTACACACCTGCACCCAACACACATCGGAGCGTGTGCACACCCTTTCTTACTTCATTAATTCCCATTCTTCGTGACATCTGTAGTCTTGCCATCCAGTGGCATCCTTGTGAATACAATAACTGATCCTTCCGTTTCCATCAAAGACGAGAAACGTGCCTAGCTGAGCAAATGTTAACTCCTCGGACCTAAGTACTGTAGCGTCGTGTTGTACTATTACCAAAACGGTATTATAATTTTCAGTCAAAATACATTAAAATTATTCTGGACGTTCACAGAGGAATATGCATGACAGAAGTTTAACAGCTTCTCTCTTGGAAGAGTATGTACCGTAGATTATCCGGTTTTGAGGAAAATTGTCAAGTTCGACTTGACCTTCATGTAAATGACATCAGACCGATTCAAAACATAATTAAATTAGACCGACAATACATTGTGTAAATCTGCAATAATAAAGTTCACCTAAGACCTTCAGTGGTTTCAAAGATTTGACATGAATACGGAGGGTACGGACGCACTGCCAGTGTACTGCTTGGAGATTAGCGGGGTAGAAGGTGCACGCACAGAGGATACAAAATCAGGATTGGAGTCTGAGAACAAGAACTAATGAGAAAATAGATGTGCTAATCAAATATGCAGATATAGAAGCACTTAGAGTAGGATGGATTGGGCAAATTTTAAGAACGTATAAAGAAAGGGCAGTGAAAATAATAACAGAGAGGAAACCAAACGCAGTACGAAAGTTTGGTAGACCGGAGTTAAGATGGGAGGATCATGTCAGAGCAGATGTGGGAAAAATGAAGACTCAGAATTGGAGTAAGATGGCTATGGATAAAGAAGCATGGAAAAGAACTGCTCAGCAGGTCAAAACTCAGAGTTGTTGCGCCAAGAGGAGGAGGAGGAGGATGAGGGGGAGGAGGAGGAGGAGAAGGAGGAGGAGGAGAAGGAGAAGAAGAAGAAGAAGAAGAAGAAGAAGAAGAAGAAGAAGAAGAAGAAGAAGAAGGAGCAGGAGAAGACGCGCGGAGGGAATGCAACTTTAGCCAACAACAAGAAACTTATCCAGATGGCCGTTTAAAAGGAGGGGTGGATAGTGCAGCCGCCGGTTTCTTCCTGCTGGTCGAAGTAGCCTTCCCTCCATTACACCTGCAACTCCGCTAACCTCCAAGCAACACACTTCAGTGCATCCGCCCAAAAGGAATGTAGAGCTGGAGGTACGGTAATCCACCACAAATGAACGCCATTCACATAACTTAAAAGTCTCAATTAAATTGGAAACACAATGTAAAATCATATATTCACGACTCAGCCAATGGCAAATAAAAACACACAAGGAGAGTTATACATTACCAGCTTTCTGGACCATCAATAACGCAACTATAATTCACGTTCATTAAAGAGCGTCGCCACGTAACGGCTTTATTACAAGGATATTCAAAAATAATTAAACACTTTCAAAAATTTATTACTCAGTAACTAAGTACACCAAAATGTAGAGCTGCCCTTAATTTTTTCCAGATATTGGCGCTTGAAAGTTGAACGCATTTCCGCCATCAGGGGGCACCAGAGTTCATCACGGCGACTCTGCATGAGAAATCATTCCGTGTGTTGCAATTTGCTGAACTTGGTTCAGCGACTGCAGTGCAAAATCACTCCGTGCACGATAGAACAAACCACCAGGCTGTAACAAAAACTTTCCTTTACAAGTTGGTTTAGACTGCATGTCCATATTATACTTAATTACTGAGTAATAAACTTTTGAAAATGTTCAGTTCTTTTTGAAGCACCCTGTATAACGTGTCACTGTTGAACTTCGGATGAAGTGACTCGGTATAATTCAAAACAAAAATCACATGTTTCCATTTGATCAGCATAAAAGAATGAGAAAGAATGACACGATTTTGTGGCAATTTACTAATTTTTTTACAAGCTTTCCAGAAAACTAGGACCTACCCCGAAATTCTATGTGCCAGAAGAGTGACATTATAAAGCAAGTTCAATACTGAGGATCCACAAATACTTGGCGTCACCGTACAGAATTTAGCCGCCACGGCGATATGGCGCCCAACAGCCGGTCTTCACACTGAGATTTGCACCCGGAGTCGCCCGAATATGAAGCAGAACCGCTCTCTACTCAACCACGATATTCTGAGTTTCCGTGATAGCTGTAACACATATGGTTACAAAAAAAAAACTGGAATTGGCAGAATATGTAAGAAGGTGGCTAAAGTAGGGTTTAGAGACAGAGGGGAGGTAACGCTCCACGTATTCTTGACCTCAGCACTAAATAATCAGTTTCACGCTCCAACTGTTTACCGCGGGGAACTTTACGGAACAACGCTGGTCAGAACTATGATCTAGTCGGAACGTGGGGAAGAGGAAAGGAAAACTCCGTCCTCTTCCGGAATCTAACCCCAGTCGCTGGCACCTGTAGCAAGTCGACTTGAACTATCCCCATTCACGGCGCTAAATTGCAAAATAAAACTTCAAACTGCAGCAATATTCCAGCTTTCACTGCATTTACGTCACCCCGGATTAACCATAACAAAACGGCTCCCTTTAATATCTTCTGGTACAGGATACGTCTTGTGCAATCGGCTGATCAGATACTGTTGTCACGAAACACACTTCTACGGACTGGCACCACATTTAAAAGCTAAGTAAGTAAAGCCTTTATCGCAACGGGCAGGTATGCAAGCATCTTTTCGCGCATTAAAACTCGGCCTTCCTCTTTTATTAAACTGTGTGTACAGAAAAGTGTTCATGGGTGAAGGGAGGATGAAAAGGGCTTGGAGTTACAAGGATAACACGAAATGAACCGCCCATTTGGCGAGTTTGGCGACACATGGGCATTGCGTACTTTCTGCTTACAGATGGGTGAGGTACATAAAATTAACGTAATGGAACCTTTTGGCGCCGGAATTACTTTTTTAATTTTAGCACACCCTGTATATAAAATGTGAATAATACAGGAACCAAATATGTTAGACTTATGAAACAAACTGCATTTTGAACAGGAAAAAACGGGGAGTATATACCATGTTTAAAATATTCAGTGCCTATATTTGTTCAGTAAATATATAAAATGCAACATTTAGAGGTTAGCGGTGCGGTACGACCACTATAGTCGTCGTTACGCGCCAAAGGGTTAAGGCTCCCCCAGACCGGCGCGAAATATTCGCAGCGGTGGCGACGGCGACAATTTCGCCCAAGTTTCGCGTGGACTGCGGCAAAGAGATTCGCGTGGTTATCCACACCAACGCGACAG
>Ga0123357_10011593_pt1 | contig 11317 bp, 14 predicted proteins | sample TergutEmb28metaG_FD_89873 | JGI IMG/M metagenome (GOLD analysis project Ga0123357, IMG submission 89873) | Embiratermes neotenicus P4 segment gut microbial communities from Petit-Saut dam, French Guiana - Emb289 P4 | ecosystem: Host-associated > Arthropoda: Insects > Digestive system > Gut ...
GATTTCGTGACAGCGGCACAGGATGGTGGTAAGGTTGTCAGCCTTACCCACCATCCGCCTTTACCCCCAGGAAATGCTCCTGGTACTCATTTCTGTTAGAGGCTGAGTCGACCCCAGGGCCATAGTGCGATCGGAAGGATTATGTCAATGAAAAATTCCATGACACCATCTGGAATTGAACCAGCGACCTTCCGATTTGTAGCACAGCACCTTAACCACTGTGCTACCGCGGTCCCACCCACGACACTGGTAAAGCTAATAAAAGTATGTCTGAATGAAACCTATAGCAAAGTCCAGGCACGCAAACAATTGCCTGACAAGAATGGTTTGAAAGAAGGAGATGCTTTAACTTCATTGCTTTTAAACTCTGCTTTAGAATATGCCATCAGGAGGGTTCAGGTAAACCAGGATGGCTTGAAATTAAATGGTACATATCAGCTTCTGGTTCATGCTGATATGCTAATATATTTGGCAGAAGCATACAAACTACAAACTTAAAAAAAAAAAAAAGGCTTTCCTAGTTGCTAATAAGCAGATTGGACTAGAAATACATCTGTGTGGCTAATCTTTCTTGTTACCAAAGTGAAGTATATTATTCTGGGAAAATGATGTTTAATAATTTACAATCTGCAATTTCTGAATTAAAAAATGACAAAACTCACTTCAGAGCTGCTTTGCAGAGCTATCTTTTATTACATTTATTTTATTCAACTGATAAATTTTTAGCATATATTAGGAAGACAAATTAACATTTATGTCTTCTAATATACTCCTGTACTCATGTATTTATATGTTTGTGGCTTTATTCTAACTCTGATGATGTGAATTTTTGGTGTTCAGTATTTTCTGACTGCTTCATTGTTTGACTTGTGTGTTTCACATGTGAATTGTCTTTTGTACATGTGTGGTCTACGTGTGTTTCTTTTGACACGCTGCCTCTCCACCCGTAAATACAGGCAATGGATCTACGAAATGAATGAATGAATGAATGAGTGAATAAGTGTATGTACGTACTCGTATGTATGTATGTATGCATGCATGTACGTATGATAAAACTAAGTCATTGTCATGTCTCAAGATCAGAATGCAGGAAAAAGTCACAATATAAAGATTGATAATAGTTCCACTGACAGAGTGGAACAGTCCAAATATTTCAAAATTCTATTCATGAAGAAATTAAAATCAGACTGAAGTCAGGGAATTCTTGCTATCATACGGTGCAGAATCCTTTGTCTTCCTGTCTGCTATCCAAAAATACAAAGACTAAGGTACACAGAACTATAGTTTTGCCTGTTGTTTTGTATGGATGTGAAACTTGATCATTCACACTGCAGGAGAAATGTAGGCTGATGGTGTTTGAGAATAGGGTGTTGAGGAGAATATGTGGGCCTAAGAGGAAAGAGGTAACAGGGGAGTGGAGACAACTACATAATGAGGAGCTTACTGATCTGTACTCCATGCCAAATATTATTCAGGTGACCAAATCGAGAAGAATAAGATGGGTGGGGCATGCAGCACATATGGGGGAGAGGATGAGCATACAAGGCTTTGGTGGGAAACCCTGCGTGAAAGAGGCCACTTGGAAGACCCAGGCATAGATGGGAGGATAATATTAAGATGGCTCTTAAGGGCACTGACTGGATTGATCTGACTCAGGATAGGAAGAGGAGACGGGATCTTGTAAACACAGTAATGAACCTTTGGGTTCCATAAAATGTGGAGAATTTCTTGACTAGCTGAGAACAGGTTAGCTTCTCAAGAAGCACTCTGCTCAATGGAGTAAAAACTAAGTGTATGTATATAGCCTGCCTATTATCTATGATAAATTGCCTTATACACTTATATGTTGATCAAACTTGTAACTCTCTTAAGATGGCCACATATACAACCAAAACATGTAGAAGTCTTGTATAATACACATAAAAACATGATACAACTGGATGGGGTCAAGGGGAGACGGCTGGTCCATACCCAGGATGGCGTATTACCAAAGGTAGATACTGATGTCCTGAGGTGGGTTCTTGGCTATTTGCCAGGGGTGGTAGATGTGTGTACATAGCCTCTCTCTACTCAAGACTGTCTGTGCATGGTGAAGAGCCACATCCTACTGAAGGTGACCCTGTTGCGCAGAACACAGCAGATCTAAAGCAGTAAACCTTGAAAAACAATCCCCAATCCTACAGTGTGAGTGCTGTACCTATGGGATTTATGACAGTGGGTAAGTCTGTCACTAATAGCACCCTCTGGGACACCAGGCGACCTCCCAGATGCACTTAGCCTTACCAAGCTTGGGGGCTCTGCTTGGTGGACTTCATATTTCCCCTGATCTTGCAAGATCAAAATTGAGAATATTATAGAAAAATTAGAATCTAAGGAGAGCTATGTAACAGGGGACTCCAGTCAGGATTCTACAGAGTGCTCCAGTCAGGGGGAACTCTGGTGCTTGGAGGCTTTGCAAGGAGCAACCAGACAGAATCCATGTTTGCATGGGGCAGGTGAGGCTCCCATTTCCTGGGAGCAACACCTGTCCCCTAGGAGGAGGAGGATGAATTGGACATGGTGAGTACCATATCATTTATTCAAGCCAACCTGCAGCACAGCACTGCTGCTTCTAGAGTTCTCACTAGGACAGTGAGTGTTAAAGGAACAGACATGGCACTAATACAGTAACCGTGGTACCATGAGGGCTGTATTAGGGGCCTGAATATTCCAGGATATACCATGTTCTCCGTGAGTGGAATAGACAGACCTAGGTCTTGTATCCTTATGAGGAAAGAGACTGCTTGGATGCTTCTAGGATTCTCTTGTAGGGACTTGGCAGCAGTCCTAATAAAGTATAATGAAGATGGGGCAGAACGATGGTTGGTTGTGTGTTCTGCATATCTGCCCTACGACTCCGAGGATCCTCCCCCATCAAAGGAATTGGAGGAACTCATGTGATATTGTGAAATGAAAACCTCTATCTAGTTGTAGGGTGTGACTCCAATGCACACCATAGTGTATGGGGTGACAGCACTAACTGTTACAGTAGAGGGGAGGTCCTCGTGGAATTTCTAAATTCTTCGAATCTGGAGATCCCAAATCAGCGGAATGAGCCCATCTTCTGCAGTGGCGGCAGGTAAGAGGTGATCAATATTACCCTAGGGTCCTTTGGGCATCTAGAAAGTATTATAGGCTGGGAGGTTTCATTAGAGCCCTCCCTGTTGGACCACAGACATATTATGTTCACTTTACAGGGCTCTGTACTGGTATGCCTAATCAGGAACCCTAGGGGCACCAACTGGGGCTCTTTTAGAGGGGACCTGAAGGATAGACTGGAGAGGGGCCCTGAGATGAACATGAAAAACGAGGCTGGATTGGGGCTTGCAATTCATGGGTTCAGCAGGTTCTAATCTCAGCCTATGAGGATAATTGTCCTCTTAGACCTGTTAAAACAGATAGGCAATCTCTGAAGTGGACCTTGGAGTTGGAGTAGGAGTACTTCAGAAGAGGAGTGAGATGGCTCTTTAATAAGCGCCAACCAGATAAGAATCCGCATAGTTGGGAACTCTATAGAGAGGCTCAGCGGAAACACAGGAAGGAAGGAAGACTTCTAAAAATGTTTGGAGGACCTTATGTAGTTCCATTAGCGACCTACCTAGGTCAGCTAGGTTACACAGGGCTCTTTCTAGGGACCCTAAGATTAAGCTGGGATCTTTGGTGGCTCCTTTCGGTACGCATACGCAGTCTGAAGGGGAAACCTTAGAGCTCTTGCTAACTACACATTTTCCCAATTCAGAGGTTACACAGATTTGGCAGCCCCTGTGGCTGCCCTCCTGGCCAGTCGTTCCAACTGGAGGTTGGCTGCGAGGGTGGTCACCTCCAGAAGGGTAAAATGGGCTATAGATTTTTTTGCCCCATATAAAAGTCCAGGGATGGATGGCATATTCCCGGCCTTGTTGCAAGAGGGACGGGAGGCTGTTATTTCATACCTGGTCAGAATATTTCGTGCATGCCTGTCTACTGGCTATGTTCCAGCCATATGGCGACAGGCTAAGGTACTGTCTATATCTAAGCGCAGTAGGAATTCCTATAGCAGACTAGAGATTATAGACCTATCAGTCTCACATCATTTCTTCTTAAAACCATGGAGAGGCTGGTGGATAGGTATCTAAGAGATGAAGCACTGGCCCTAATGCCATTGCATCCTACCCAACATGCTTACCAGGCTGGGAAATTGGTTGAAACAGCACTTCATCAGCTCACTGTATGGGCTGAGAAGGTGCTTGACCATCAAGAGACAGCCTTGGGTGTTTTCTTAGAAACAGAAGGGGCACTCAACAATACCTGCTATGATACCATGTGTGGTGCTCTTGTCAGGCATGGTATTACACCATTGTACGGTGGATTAGGGCCACCCTGGAGGGCCGTGTTGCTGTGGTGACCCTCAATGGATTTTCCACAAGGCATGCGATATCCAGGGGCCGCCTGCAGGGAGGTGTGTTGTCACCGCTTCTATGGTGCCTAGTGGTAGATGATTTGTTGGCCAGGCTCATTGGAAATGGGGTATTCATTCAAGGATACACGGATGACATAAGTCTTCTCGCAGTGGGTAAATTCCCAAACACGGTATCAGGACTCATGCAGTGGGCTCTTTTGACCGTAGAGACATGTTGCAACAGGGTCGGACTGTTGGTCAATCCCGATAATAGACTGGACTCATTGCACTTTCTAGGAAAAGGAAACTCCCGGGTTTCTTTGAACCACAATTCTTTGGGGTTATATTAAGTCTCTTGGGGTCAGTCAAGTATCTAGGGGTTATTCTGAATACTCAATTGACCTGGAGAGAGCATGTAGATGTCAAGATGAGGAAGGCAAACAATTTGCTGTGGGCCTACAGGAGGGCATGCGGGGTGAGGTGGGGCATGAAACTCAAGGTGGTCCACTGGCTCTATGTCGCCATAGTTTGGCCGACCATCTATTTTGCATTCTTAGTATGGTGGCCTGGCTGTCAGACAGCTAGTGCCAAGAAAAAGCTAAGCAAAGTACAAATATTGGCATGGTCAGGAATAATGGGAGCAATTTGTATGACTCCTACTGGTGCTATGGAGGAATTCACTGGCCTCCCTCCACTGGATTTAGTGATACAGGGGGAGGCGAGGTCAGTGGCACAATGCCTCTGGAGTTTGGGGTATTGGTCTTACCTTCACCCAGTCAAGGATATAGTTGCATATTGATGCGACTTCAGAAGTCTGATACCACATTTAGCATCAGAGTTGACATTATGAAGCCAGTCTTCAACTTGGACCCTAAATATAGGGTCACTATGTTAACTAGAGAGGAATGGACCAGAGAACCTGGTACTCCTCCTGCGGTTAAAGGGCTCGTCTGGTTTACGGATGGGTACAGGACTGAGGAGGGGACTGGGGTTGGGGTCTATGGGCAATCTGTAGACAGGAGGCTCAGCATCTCTCTAGGAAAACATGCTACAGTCTTTCAGGCTGAGTTATACGTGATATTAGCCTGTGTTCATGAAACTGAAACTCAGGACAGGCCAGAGAAAAATGTTGGCATTTGCTCTGAAAGTCAGGGATCTCTGGAAGTGCTGAAGGTTGCCAAAACATCTCCCTTGGTACAACAGTGCCAGGAGGAGTCAAACAATATGTCTATCCGGCACAATGTGGGGCTGTATTGGGTCCCTGGGCATGCCGGAGTGTGAGAAAACGAAATCGCCAACAAGCTCGCAAAAGACAGTTCTGTTGAACGATTTGTTGGACCTGAGCCTTTCTTAGGGGTCTCTAGGCAGAATATAAGAAGAAAGAAAAAATGCTGGATGGGAAAACAACATCTGGTATAGTGGCATGTTCCTTGTGGTATATAGAGACAGGCTCGAGAATTCATTTCTGGTCGTGACCTGGCTACAAGGGCCTGATTATTGTCCTTTAAGAGGACACAATCCAGGGTTGTAATCCTTACTGGATATAATACCTTGAGAAGACATTTATATATAATGGGGCTGATAAATAACCCCACTTGTATGAAATGTGGTACAGAGGAGGGAACCTCAGTCCACATTTTGTGTGAGTGTGAGGCCTTGGCTTCACTCAGACATACACATCTAGGTTCCTTCTTTTTGGACCCTGAGGATATTAGGAAATTAAGTAAAGGGGCCATGTGGAACTTAGCCAAAAGAACAGGGCTCCTCTAATTTAGTACAGAACATGGGGCACAAAGGACCTGTCCTAAGGGCTAGGTGCATCGGGCCGGCAGGGCTTGAACCCAAATACTATTCAATTCAATTCAATTGATACAACTACATTGTGGTGAAATTTGTGTGAATTATCCATCCCCTGATGTACAGTATCCTTCAATTCAGGAAAGTGTAAAAAAATCAGGAGACAGCTATCAATGAAAGCTATGATTAGCGATACTAATTGTGCCTATTATGGAATTCAAACTTTTGGCTTTATGAGTGTGACAAAAATTCACTAAAACGTATATCTGGTAAAACATAATGGAATTAAAATCTGTTCATGACATTGGCCCTCAAACACAACACTTCTCATTTACTGGACAGCTATTCTAATTTTGTATACTTTCATTTTCAAGTTGCAGTCCATGTCCATGTGAATTATTTACAAGCATGTCAGGATTATATATAAGAGAAGTTACATGTTGCATAAAACTAAAGACTGAAAATATGAAACTATATGAAGAAATCCATGACCACTGTATGTGCCAATAAATCAGATCTTCATGTTCAATTCGGCAAAACTAATCTTCTTAGAAATAGAGGTGCAAATGTGGGTATAAAATTATACAATAAATTGCCAAATAAACTAAAGAAACTAGAAAAGATACAGAAATTTAAAAGAAAGCTGAAATATTCCTTACTTCAACACATCTTTTAGTCTGTGGATGAATATGTCTCTTACTGAATATTATTATCAGTTATCTATCAATATGCATACTTTTATTATCTTAGCATCTGCATAGTTTTGTCAAAGAAGATACAAATATATAACTAATGAATGTGTGACTTTTTGCATGTCATCATATATATTTGTTCTAATGTGACACTGTAAGTTTAGCTTTTCCTTTTCTGTGATATATGGCTTATAAATTAATACCTGACAAAAGGTACGTAGTGTGTAATGCATTTGACACATCTAGTGTCACATGTGTGACAGGATGGACTACAAAATAAAATAGCAAAAAGATTTACCCAGCAAGGAAACTCTTCATTCTAAAAAGAATGTGGTGATTACATATGGCAATAAACCCTGTATAATTCCTCTGCCACTGTCAGTACACATTGGAACTAAATGTTAATGTTCTTTTAAGGTAGACAATTTTCGCCTTTTAAGATGTTCACAAACTTCCATTAAAGAATGCAAATAATAAGGTAAGATGAAGTAATATCTTTTGAAAAATACATTCTACTCAAGTGCTATATACCAAACCTACCCACTCACAAGCTGGCCAGTACATACACAGAGCAAGAGTTCAGACTTGTTCATGCATTTACTATCTCTAGATTTTCAATTTGTGGATGCCAGAGCTGACACCACATGAAACATAAGCAAACAGTTATGACTACACTGAAGCAAACACTAAATTCACACAAAATCTTTCACTGTTATGGCTACTTACACAAACTGGCATAAGTTAGAACTAATCTATGAGGGTGTATCCAAAAGTTCCTGAACTCAGTCATAAGGAAATGTATGCATACCTTTCTTATTGGACATTGTTGTCCCCTTCACAGTAATACCATTCCAAGTTTATGGAACAAGTCCAGCATTTCTACCACTGCTGGATGCAAAATTGGGACTGGCTTTTAGGAATCACACATAGGATAGCCAGCAAATGTTTCTGAATTTCAAGGACATCCTAGAAACAATGCCCGCATACCTGCAATTTCATTCTTGGAAACAAGAAGAAATCACAAGTGATGAAATCAGGTGACTAATGGTGGGAAAATAAGCTGTTTTTAGTGGCAAAAAACTACTAAACTGACAAAGCAATGTGTGCCAGCAAACTGTCATGGTGAATCAACCAGTCCTGATTCTACAGATGGTCTGGACACTTCTGGTCCCTCTGGCAAGTAATAATACTGGTTAATCATATGGCTTGTAGGAACAAATTCCTGACGAACAATAACCTCACAGTTAATGAACTTCACCAACTTGATTCTGATCTTTGACATAACTTGTCTTATTTCTTTGGATGCAGAGAGGACAAGCTTTTCTACTGAGAGGACTACAGTCTGTTTCCTGTACTATACCAGTAAACCCCAGTTTTGTCTCTTGTTATGAACCTTAAGAGGAAGTTTTAAAAACTTCTGATTTCCTTCAACAGTTCCTGGTACATGAGTACAAGCTACTGTTTCTGCTAGTCAGTGAGGAACCAAAGCAGAACCTTTACAGCGATACTCCACATGTTCCAAGTTCTCCCCTACAGTTCAGTGGCATGTTTTATGTAAGAAGCCTCACCTGCCAGTTATCTACAAAATAATACTTTGTCAGTCTTCACTGACAATTTTTCAAACTTCCTCCATGCTTCCGTCTGTGCAACCTGAAGAGGAATACCCTGAATGCTCATCATCTTCAACTGAAGTTTCTCTATGTCTGAACTGACAAAACCAATGAAAAGTCCATGTACTCCCAATGGCACTGTCACTGAAATCTGTTCTCACCATTTCATATGCTTCCAATGCTGCTTTCCCCAAGTATGAAGCAAAACTTATCATACATGTATTATTACTTGAAATCAGTCATTAGAAAATTGTGGGTCACTCGTAACATGCACAACAATATACACCTGCTGAGAAGTAATTTAAAAGGTTATGGCTGCAAAACTCATTATCCTGAATCATTAATTAGTAATACTACAGAACCTAGGGGCAGACAGCTATACTACTTTTTGTTCTTGGTCCCACTGTGAGATTGGGAAGCTTCGGATACACCTTCATATATATTGCACGAATAAAGAATAAGTATCAATTAAGATTCAGCATACTTGTGTGTCCGCACACGCATAAACACAGTCTTACACAGTATGTCATTTAATATATGCTTCAAGCCATCACTTTTGTTTCCTGCATGGCAGGATCGGTGCGCCTATGTTTGGAAACATTTTGAACTGTTCAACATACACATTCAGAAACGCAGTCATAGTGTCACTTTTCTTTAATTACCTAAAAGACTACAAAAAAAATGGAAAAAATGTACTGACATAACATGTGTGTTTCATTTATCTTTTCAGTTTATTTAAAATATTTTTGCTGAACTACATATTTAGTAAGTCAGGCTGCAGATGAGTGCAAAATGCACGTGTCTTCATGTAAAGTGTCAGTTATTATTGAGCAATTTTCACAAAACTGAACTTGCCTAACAATGTTTTGTAAAATTATCACATATTTAATTAATATGGAAATTCATTCAACAATTCTTGAGTTATTACATGCATACAACTAGACAAATGGATGCAGCAAATGCACAAACCTTTGACTAGTGAGAAAAGTAGTCCCCTTCAATTCACTCTGATTTTATCAAAATATTAATTTTCAATATGGTTCTAGGAACTTCTAAATAACATAACATGCAAATTAATAATAATGCCAAGCACTTACCTTGTAGTAGACATCTGGTACATACTGCTTGTCTGTAGATTCCCTGATGTATCCCAATTCTGGAGCATCTTTAGTTGGAATGAGACAGTTGTCTCGAACAAGGGCCATGCACTGGTTGGAAACACCATACCCTTCCATATGAACTTGATTACTGACATCACCTGCAAAAAAATTAATACTGAATATCAAAAAAAAGGCAGGGTGTAAAGAATCCCGCAAATAGGCGTTAAACATCTGAAACTAGAATACCACGGGCAATGGCACACACAGGTGTTCTGCATAAGGCAAACCAAACTTCCAGATGATATCAAAACATCCTGAAGTTTTGCACAACTCATGTGGAACCACCTGAACATTACTTCTAATAAAGACAGCCCATAATATCCAGTCTTCAGCAAACAGAAAAACTGAACACCTTTCTGGTAAGCAAAAGAGTTCTCTTGAAGATACCTTGTGACAGGTGTATGATGTGCATGGTGTTCAGCATGTGCACTAATAAGGATGAGGACTGTATTCAAGATTTAAAGGTACATAGCAGTAAAATCTGCATTAGCAGCATACAACTAAAAGAAAAATGTTGCCTACTAAAAATTGAAGTAGAACTAGAGACCCTTGGACAATCATATAACTCAGATCACTGTACAAACCTCAAGTGTAGTTGGGATATACATCCTGAACTGCAAGGTAAAGTGTTGCACTGGCTGCTGCCACTTATATAAAGAATAAACAAAATTCTGCCTATATCTGTTCAAAAGCTTCAGTTTATATTGTGAGTCTAGTGTTATCTATACAGTAAGAGTTGCATAATGTAGTAAGTTGATGATCCACTTCTATGTATCACTTTCATGAGCATAGATTCAATGTTACATGTATTTTCAAGATACAAACTTGAAGTATTGTACAACTTGCTTTAATCTCCGACACACGAAAAATTCATACACCATTTATAGTTATGTTTATTATCTGCCTCTAGAGAAAATTTCAAATATCTAGCTCCTTTGTTTCGTTAGTTCTAGCTATAAAACTAACCGTTTACTTAAGTGAAATCCAAATTTGGTGTTCCCAAATTTAATCCTACAATGATGCTTGGGTTTAAGTCCCATCTACTGACTAAGATGCAACAGTTTTAAATTCATAGAACCCTTACATGCATTATCAACCAAACAGTGCACAGGGGCCAGCACTGAAGGGTTAATGCAAGTCCATATTTCTTTGTACCAAAAATTCTGACCATACAATCATGATTTTCAGCAAGTGTTGTCACAAACTGAAAATGCACTGTGCTGCTGCTGGTGGCATTATAGTTGATTTAATGACTGAGAGGATGTCCACATTCATTTCACATGCTATAACTCTGAACAGTTTATCAGGCCTGAGATGTCCTGATTCCTCCAAATTACCAGTTACTTTCATGCATTCATGAGCCCAGCATCCCCAAGGTTAGGTATTTAAGGGCAGTGCTGTTGAATCAAGATCTCTTCATCTAAAGCAGGAAGTCCCATGTGGAGGTTTCTTGGTTCTCAAACCCCCCCCCCCCCCACCCCACCCACACCACCCCCACCCCCCCCCCCCCCACCCCCCACCCCCCCCCCCCCCCACCAAACCCAGCCGCCAAACCCCAAACCCCCCCCCCCAAACCCCAAACCCCAAACCCAACCCCCAAACCCCAAACACCCAACCCAACCCAACCCCCTAAACCCCAAA
>Ga0123357_10011594_pt1 | contig 11315 bp, 5 predicted proteins | sample TergutEmb28metaG_FD_89873 | JGI IMG/M metagenome (GOLD analysis project Ga0123357, IMG submission 89873) | Embiratermes neotenicus P4 segment gut microbial communities from Petit-Saut dam, French Guiana - Emb289 P4 | ecosystem: Host-associated > Arthropoda: Insects > Digestive system > Gut ...
CAGATGTTAATACATCCATCCTCAGGAGCTTGCGACTTATGTGTTGAGTTATTTCATGGGTTACATTGATCTGGTTCGATGTGTGTTGGAGTTACATTGTGGTATGGCTGTGGTGGTGTGGTATCCATATGCAGGTTGAAGCACTTCAATGTAACCCATGAAATAACTCAACACATAAGTTGCAAGCTCCTGAGGATGGATGTATTAACATCTGAAACATCTTGAACATTATGTAAAGAAATAATAAAGCAAGTGACATCAAGTTGGTCTCTCTTTACTCAACTTCTGTAGTCTGTTGACAGTAAACCATAAGAACTCATACAAAATCCTTTGTACCCCTTGGGAAAAGGTACAACATTTTTATGCTGTAAGATTCTTGTTAATGCATTTTTTATTGTGTAAAATAGCATGTTATTATTGTCATCATTTACATAATATCATGTTGTTGTCTGTGTGGTATAGAGCAACTATTCCCAGTATGTATATTGTAATATTTTCTGTGTTGACTGTATGTCTGAACCAAATTGATTCAAGATGAGGGCAGACTAGCTACATGTAGACATGTAGAGGCAGTCTAATACATTAATGGAAACAATTATCTGGTTCTTTGAAATGTGCCATAGTCACAATAGGGAACAATGTTTTAGGACCACATGTAGCAAGACTTGGCAGCTTCAAGGTTGAGTAAATTATAGAAATATGTGAAAATACAGAGCTTTTTACCATGAATGAATTCATATTTCATGATAAATATGACCATGAACTTTTAGACAAACTTCAGACTTTCCAATGTGCATGGAACATGGATAATATTAACTTCAGACTTTCCATTCATTAGGCACGTTTGTGTCACTATCAAACTTCTGTAAAAGTTGCATTTTTTTTATCTGTACAGGCAGTCCCCATCTTTTGTACACAATTCATTCCTGAAAACCTTTATTATATTCGAGAAATAGACTTGTATGTTAGAACTGAGGTTCTGATCCCATTACTTAGAAAGTACATATAAAGCCCTATTTGTGGGCAACAAACAGAACAGTTGTACCAACAACTAAGTTACATTCATGTATTAGTACAATCAAGGGTAACTTAATATTCATGCCAATCCACCAAGCCACTATCCTCCATAATTCTGATGGTTGGGTAAGGGATGGCTAACAAAACTCATAAGCCCTTTGTAATCTGAACAACACGGTTTAAAACGTTTTCGTACATGTGGTGTACAGTACAATGACCATATTCCACATGCAAATTACATATGCCACCATCATGATGCAGGTAAGCTTTCTTCCATCAGACTGTGTTACCAGAGTAAGTGACCAGGATGGCCTGCAACAGAGAACATGAGGCCTCACCAAAATAAGCCAACATGAAAACTCAAACGACCACACCAACATCGAAGTTGTCAGTTGGGTTACAGAATATAAAAAATATACATAAAATTTCCAGATTTACATCTTGCCTCAAATTCTTCTTATATTATGTAAGTCTTCTGGCATTTTTTCATGGCTCAACAACCCTAGTGGGCCTAGGCTTCCTCATTTTCAAGGCTTCATGATCCCACTCAGCTAGGTGTGGATTACACAGGGCTACTGTATACTCCAGTCACTAGCAAGTTCCCTAGCAGCTTTAAACTCTCCAGCGACTAAATCCGAGCAAGTGAAGTTGAAGTCTGTTCAACTTTACTCACTACTCGCTGGCTAGAATATTATCCTGCATGTACTCTTGCTCATTGTAATAGATATAGCCAGTCAGTATCTTGTGATAAAACACTAAAATTTTTCAGTTCTTCTCTGAGATGTCGAATGATAAACTGAAGTGCTACTAGCTGACTCTCCAGCCGTTTCATTCCTACATGTAACAGGCACGGCTAGTTTACTCCCTGCTTGCTCACTAGGTGGTGACTGAACTCGCTGGCAAATAGCATGTAAAGTAGCTTTGTGTAATCCCGTCTTAGACACACCGTGCAAGGAAGGACTCCTCAGGACAAGTTATCGGCCCATCGCAGAAACTTCTGACAACACATGACACTCACAAGAGACAGACATCCATGCCACTGGTGGTATATGAACTCGCAATCACAGCAAGCAAGCAGCTGTGGACCCATGCCTTAGTCCGCATGGCCACTGGGATTGGCCTTTGTGACATTTAGTAGACACAAAATACCTTTAGGGACTCAATTTTACAGTGCCAGTGTGCAACAGCTCAAAATATTTGTTCTTCACCTGTGTACTGAAGTCTGAATTTGGTGTACAAAAGATGGATTAGGGGTGAAAATTTATAATGTACAAAAGTTGAATGTCTGAAAGTTGAGGACCACCTGTATCCGTATGACAACTGGAGAACTGTTGAACAGATTACATCAAAACCCAGTTAAGATGTCCGCACTTAAAAAATTATCCTGCCTGTGAAGTCAGAATAATTTAGTACATAAATTGCCTCACAGGATAACATATATGGTACCCTTTTAACGTGTTTCCTGCTTGAGAGAAATTCCCGCCCGTAGAAGCATGAAGATCTCGTGATGCAATAATTTGTAATATGTTTTTGCATAAAAATCTTAAGACCGTTTCCTATTTGTTCACAACTTGTCACCAACATACAGTGACAAAAGAATGATGAGTTCATATAAGTTCATCTCCATGTTTATTTTGACCATGGACCTGAGATTAAGACATAAATTGCAGTAAATATGTGGCAGGAAATGACATCACATTTGGACTGCACTGCTATCTGTTTCCACGCGTGTATTTTGTACAGTGTGGCACAAAGTAATAATCTCTGTGTATGTTTCAACATGATTCAACATGGGTTTAGTGGAATGCATTGTGACTAAATGTAATTTCGATAACTCAAAGTATCCTGTGTGCGAAATTTATAAATGTGTGTGTGTGTGTGTGTGTATACATATTTGCTGATAACACATTTAATAATTAATCGCTCTACAGGTTGAAAACTTTACATGCATATGCAATTTGCAATGAACAAAAAAATTATGTATATTTATATATATATATATACACACACACACACACACATTTATAAATATATGTACGCACACACACACACACACATAATTTTTGTGTTCATTTCAAATTGCCTATGCATGTAAAGTTTTCACCCTGTACAGTGATTAACTATTAAATGCATTATCAGCATAGCTATTACATAAAAAATCAGCACAAAATGTAAGCTACTCTCAGTTCTAGAAAAGCTGGATGTTGTAACTATAGTGGAGGTTACTTCAAACTTCCTCACAAAAGAAATGATTAAGAACTTTGCATGTTTCAGCTTTTAAACCCAAAATACAGTTCTTGGCCTAAGTGAACAGCTCAGCCAGAAAAACAAGAAGGTTAAAAGAGCAAAATGTAGTCACATAGCACCAGTATTTCTGAAATAGTTCCAGCAAGAACAGGCTGTTCATTACCAGTTGTACTTTTAAAAAAAATTTGCCTTTCTGAATAATATGTCATGCTCACCAATGAATTTAAAACTTCAAACGTGATTTGATGGTGAAAATGAACCAACCAATGCACATTTTGTATATGAAATGATATTATAGTAAAAGAAATGTCACTTTCAATACAGAATTAAAAAAACATTGTTTACAGGCTTACCCATTTAACACATTTTCCCACTTAATAAGCCAAATTTGTTGAATTTTTATGAGTAATGTCTGAATATGGCTTTACTTTATATGGAACTTTAATGTGTGAGAAGTCTAAGAGAATCTGTGAACCCATGTCAGTTTTCATGTAGATTTGACAATTTTATAACCATTTACATGCATTTGCATCCATTCTCTGCATGTGCTCAGCTTGCTGTCAAAATCATGGCCTGTACTTGGGCACAGTTCCTATCAAATGTGATGTAACGCCATTCCTGGGATATGGGTAAACAGCAGTTATTTAGGACACGAGCTACATAGAAAAACAAATGCATCATAGTATTTATGCTGTGTGTGCTTATTTGATGTTTACACATATTCCGAGAAGTTTTCTTCGACACACTAGTTTTATTTCAAACTACTACTGCAGTAGTTGGAGATAAAATTATTTGTGGCCATTTGTACCTTTCTTGTTTTTCTGTCTACGAAATATTAAATTAGAAACAAATACTATACTGCTTTTAGTGCAACTACAGTAATGTGTGCGTTGAGTAGTTAACATGCAGCTCATGTTCGTGAATGGAAGAGGTATGTTTCAAAGTGCTCAAAACCATCTTTTTGTATCTTGTTCTTGTCACAACCAGTAATTAAATTCTCAAAACTTAACAGGTAATTACTTTGAAAGTTGTGCAGAAATTCTTTTGCATGAAATTGCTGATCGCAGTGCATAACACTTCCAAAATCTTTACATTTTCATCATTGGTGTTCCAATTCAAGTCATGGTTATTATGATACACATTTTACACTGTTCTAACTTCTCATATCTCTACTAATTGCTGTTCATGGTACACTGTCTCTTTTGTTCAACTGTCTCAAGAATCATCAGACTTAGCAGATAAAGTGTACTGAACATAAAGTGTATGTTTTATGTTGCTCTATTTCATTGATTTCAATTTTTTTTCCCCACTCCAATAAATATTTAGTTAGTTATGCCTAAACTTTGCACAGGTATGTGTGCAAGTCTTCATGTAAAACATATTTTTTTTTTTTATTTTATGCAGAATTTCAACATGCTAATATATATTTGTGAACTTCCCCAGTATAACATTTCTTGAAAATCCAGCTAGCAAATTTTTGAGTTGTTACAGAGAAGACATGGCAAAGATGATACATTTTTGTGACTGTTCCTACCAGACGTGCCAAACAAGTAGTCTGTTTCTGCAACAGTGGTAATTGAGTACACTTAATGTGATTTTGTGGCTTCACAAAAATGAATTTCTTTAGAAGGTAATTTCATATTTTGTGATTGAACTTAAAAATTTGAACTCAAACTGAACCAAACTTGTCTAACGTCTGCAGGTACTTTGAATTGTCAATACATCCCCAGTAACTTCTCTGTTCAGACACGCAGTATGTGATTCAAGAGAGTTTACAGGTATGCTATATATAAACAAACTGTGCAGATGCTAAAATTCATGGTCAAATAATTGGTTAATGAGTTACCTGTGTCATAATCAGTCTTGTTGTGTAGTATTTGTAAAGAAGGCACAAATACAGGGAGTATTGTTACATCTCCTTGGTTTCTTCTACCTTCCCACTGGATGCATCACATCAAGTGTCCTAATGTATTGAGATAAGCAAGTGGCATAGCCAAGCTGTGTCTTGTAAATACCAAGAGTATTATACATGTCTCCTCAGCAGTAATATTTAATTCTGCAAGTGTAATTTGATGATATGTATGGTAGCTGATGATCACAGTCATGGGAACAGTTAAAACATTTAACACATATTTCCATAATTTGTGCTCATTATTGTTAAAATAAGTGGAGTGTTATCACAGAGTGAATTGTTTGGAAGATCTTGTACCTTTCTGTTTGTATCCTGTATGACTGCCTACTCCCACCTACTTTAAAGTATTGTCACAGATATAAAGATGCAATCAAAAGTATTAGAAAACTGTGGTTTTTATTAGTAGTGATACATTTTGTAAAATAAAAAGAAATGTTGAAAGTGGAATGTTCTGGTTTTATTTATATCCTTATATGCCCCATTGTAGGTCTCACTGCTGTGAAGTTCTGGAAGGTATTTACGCTGATAAGATTTGGAGATGTTTGCAATCGTGGATGACTGCAGTATGCAAAAGTATGTGTGTGTGTGTGTGTAGTCACAAGTAAACTATCACAGCTGTTGTGTGTTTGTTGCACAAATTATAAATCCAGGATACTATTTACTGGTTAATATGTAGCTTGTGTAATGACAATCACCACAGAAGCTATTGAAATTAGTGGAGACAGTGGTTATGAACAGCATAGTTAACAGGCTGGTAGCAGAAACAGTCACAGCTTATGTGAAGGTATTTTGAAACATATATGTTACTAATGAAGTAACATACTCAGTTCTTATATATATACATATATATGTAACTTAACAAACAACATGTAAATTATAGTTTATGTGATATGTGCCTGTTGTGAATTCAGGGGGCAATAGCTTGATTATGTTTACCTGCACAGATGGTGGAACAGATCTAAGGATGCATAAAATAATAAATTAGTCTTCTTTTGTCTGTTGTCATTTTGACTGAATATTTGTGTAGTGTATCCTTGCATTCATCCAGTAGACATTCTTGACAGTGAAGACACTGCCAAGTGTACAAGACATGTCTCTTACCTTCTGAATTTAGATTCACTTGTATAGGACTTAAAAACTTCATTCATATTCCAAATGCCGTTGAACATTAACTTATTATGAAATTATATTGTTCCCACGATTACTTACTTCTTTCTATGTTGGTACAAGTAGTTTTAGGTACCAGAACCTGGGGCACATTATCATTGTCATATATCCCAACATGTTTGTAGGGTCTTACTCACTTAGACAATAGCATTAATCATTCACTTGCATTCCTCTCTTAAATGAATGGGATGGACTGAACTGGCCTGGGTTCTTTGGATGCATTGTGCTGTCTTTTCAGATAGAACAGTGGTACTCTTTAGACATTGATAGCCATCCAGTTGAAGACATGGAAGCAGTGTGCTGACCTATATGTAGACCGCGTAGATGAAGAAAGTATATCAAGTGTGGTGCTATCAAATATGAAGGATCCATGACATATTACATGTCTCACAGCAGCTGTAAGGTGCAGCTGTGATACTTGGTGCTGTTCAATAGGAAGGGACACTGTAATTATAAAATTGGAAGGGTAAGAGATGAGGCCAGTGTGCTTGGTTTGTAGCTGCCATCAGGGTTGAAGTCTGGGGGTTTTGACTACTTCATTGGGCTTTCTGATAAAGCAGGGATGGTAAGTGTGTATGCTGGGCCTTCTCTTGCCATGTTAAATCCTATGGAATGGCATATCTGGGGGTGTGGAAGGGGGTACGGAGTGGTGCAGGTGCCGTGGGTGGCAAAATTGAAATATTTTGATTTTGTACACTCAACAAATTTTAAATTACTGAGCAAAATAAAAGCAAATGATGTTGATATTTTTAAAATTCATAATATAGTTAGACGCAGCGACTGTGCTAACTTGCCCTGGGCACAAAAAAACCTAGCTACACAGTTTATCCTATGTTGGGTGCAGATAAAGGTTCAGCTAACGTGAATAATTAGCATTCAGCAATAACACATTAAATACAGGCTAAAAAAAAAGTGTAAGAACAAGAACAGTGCTATACTTTGCTAATGGCATTGATTTTTCTATCCATAGTTGATTAAAATGTGTTGTAGCATTTAAAGTAATACATTTTTTCCTGAAAGCAGACTACTGAATAGATGAATGCTTATGCAATTTGATACATATAGTACACATGTAGAGATTTTAACATATTAATATTATGCTGTATGAACAAATGTAATGTAGCATAATAATACCATGTGACAATAATAATAATAATATCCTCTACCATGGTTGAACTTAAACAATATGCAGAAACTCAAGAAAAGTTCTATTATTTGATTGAAACTGTAAAAATTTTTAGCAACAACACTAAGATGATTTCTGGTGTTCACGTATGCCACTGTAAACATTAAAAGAGGGAGAGTGGAAGATCCACAGAGAAAATGTAAGGATACTGATGAGCTGCTGCCAGAAGACACAAATATGTAGGGATATCACAAAACCAGCGTCGACTACACCGGCTTAAGAAGATCTTCACTGAAAAGTAAAGGAAAAGCATTACAAAAATTTTGAACACCAAGTTATATGCAAAAAACAAGACCATAGTACTCGATAAATGGCCAGTTCCTGTACTAATCTATTGGTTTGGAATAATGAAGCCAGCTGACACAGACCTCAAGGGCCTGGATAGGCTTACAAAAAGACTACTAACAAAATTATGTTGCCTCCATCCGATTCATCTATAATGAGATTATATCTCCTTGAAAAGAATGAGGGCAAGGTTTAGTAAAATCCACAGATTATGTGGGGGGGGGGGGGGGCGGGGGCGGAACAAGGTGAGATCAAGAGAAGAATGCCGAATGAGACTGGATTTGAAGGCAGATAAAGGATATACTCCTTTAAAATTAAATGGTCATCAAAATGTGGAAGATGATGTGGCAATAGCACAAGAAGATCTGAACACCTGAAAAATGAAAATGGAAAATTCCCAAACTCTCTACAGGAATATCATATGGACAAAGAATCATCTCTATTGTGGCTTTCCGCAGACTATATCCTGAGATGGAAGGTTTTGCAGTCGCCATCCACGACTGGGGGATCAAAACCAGAAATTATGAGAAGCACTGCTTAGAAGTGAAAGTGATCTACAGATGCAGAAAATGTGATAAAGTGGGAGAAACAATGAACATGTAATAGTTGAGTGCTCATCACTATCTGAATCCACATACCTCAGGAAACACAACCAACTGGAAAAAATATTCACTAACATATTGCCATAAAGTATAAGATACTTGACAGAAATGCTCTACCATACTGTAGATACATGCCAGAACCAGTGCTGGAATCAGCAAACATGATTTTATACTGGGGCAGGTTTACCATAACTGATACAATAGATTTCAACAGACCTGATGTTGTGCTCATCAACACAGCAAAAAAAAAAAGAGCATTTTTAATAGACATAGCAGCTCCCTTGACCCATACATAACCTTCCCACAATCGAGGCAGAGAAAATTAAAGAATATGAAAAATTGGTCCCAGAAATCAATCATATCTGGAAGCTTAACAACATACCTATATGCCCCCTAGTCATCTCAGCAGCTGAAGTGGTCACCTAAAACTTCCTAAAATATCTAGAGAATAGCAGTTTAACCAAAAAACCTTAGAAGTGGAACAAAAAACAGTACTATTACGAACCAGTCACATCATACATAAATTCCTTGAACACACCCGTTGACCTTAAGCAATAGGATGGATTTCCTTCCCCTCGGTGACCGTAATTCCACCGGCAATCTGGGACGGGTGAAGGTTTCTCATCATACAAGTGCAGAGAAGTATGACTAAGGCAATAAAAATAAAATAATAATAATAAACCTTTTGGCAGTCAAGGCTATCGATAAAAGGGAATTTACCCTATTTCACAGCAATATTACATACAAGATTAGTCCAAATTAGGTTATAAATTTAAAGACAGGGACAAGAAATCGTACTTTATTGTCGCTCTACACCATCTGCTTCGGCAATAAATGAACACGAAGCCCTCGGAAGTAAGTAAAATCGCAAGACACGTATTTGGATAAAGTGGGTCAACAATCTCAAGTACACGTTTCCTTTCTTTTTACGTTGCTTTATTACACAAATTACTTTCAGTGTCACAAGTTTAAGGTTCTCGACAGCGTTGACAACGAATATACACATGTGAACCGATTCAGAAATGTGGACACACGTAGAACCCGTAACTTCATCACGATCATAAATAGTAATCTGTGATCACGATTTAGTGGACACACACACACACAAACACTTGTTGTCGTACGTGACAGCATGTAAGTGATTAGGGACGATGTGTAAGTGGGCGTGTTAGATTGTGTTGAAACTGTCAGCAAGTGGGAGTGACCGTTTCTGATTCGCAATAACTTGTTATTGCGCCGATACTACGAAATAATATATGTATTTAAACCTAAAGGTAGTTCTATTTTGCTTGTTAAAGTGAAGTTTTGAAGAACTGATGCTTATTATATGTTCTTAAATTTGTTTCCATAGCGTTTGCTGAAGGAGAAAATGTTATATAAGTGTGCGTAATTGAATTTAACACGTCTAAGCAAAAAAGTAAACATTTAGTAAATGGCCAATGAGAGTTTTATTGCATGGCCGGTATAATTACTTGTGTAAGAGATCGCGGCCTTGTATAAGCGTTCTGTATTTCCCTAGAAAAGTCCATGTCGTTCGAGATGAGTTGCTGGAAGACGATATCATGCCTGAAGTCACCATGCAAGATCCTCAGGAGCAGAAGATTTTCAATATCAACAGCTCTGAAGGACCAACACAGGTAGGGTGTAACTCAAACTTTAGTATGATAGTATTAAATGCTTGACATTTTGTAACAACAGAGCATAAGCTACGTCAGTGTAATAATACTAAATGCATTCACTTCTGCGTCTTGGAAATATCTATATTGTGTACTGGAAGATTTTGTGCAGATTCTAAGCTTTGCATATATTTTACAGGTAATGGTAGAAATGTGGAATAAAAAGTAATTGTGAAAATGCACATGTTTTGTGTGTGCAATCCAGTTTGAGCTTCATATGTTACTTGAAATACCCAATCAGTATTCCTGTTCTTCACGTACCCAAATGAGAGCTAGTGGACTCACAAATTTAGCCGTGTCCATTGCTTTGATTACTAGATAGCTGTGCTTTGATTCATTTAAACACCATACTGGACAGGTGCTCAAATGAATGAAATCACAAAAACTGCAAAACAAGAAATAAAAACCATGGATTGTGAAGATGTAGTGATAGTATGGGGCGGGGCGAATGATATAAGTAGGAACAATATGAAAGAAGCTTTAAAATATGTGTCTAAATTTGCGAATCAACGAAGGAGTAAATATTGTATTAATAAACTCCCCACATCGTGTGTGAAAAAGGAAGTGTTAAAGTTTAACAGACAAGTAAGAAATATAATGAAAGTTCATTCAAATGTGAAACAATTAGAAATAGATCTAGACAGGAAACACTTTATGAGGCATGGTCAGCACTTAAATGTATGTGGTAAAGAAAGAACTTACCTAGAATTAACTATGATTATTGGGCAATTCTATAAAAGAAAACAATTAGCTTTTATTTATATTCCATGGAAAGACTCCTCCTTGGTTGGGGCTAATTCTGAATCTCAAGAACTAAACACCAAAGATGAAATAACAAAGTCATCTTAACCCCCTAAATGTCGAAGGAATTGTCCAGCATTGAGAAATCCTGATTTTTTATGGACATAAATAGTCTATCCATACAGAAAATAAGTCACCCTAAAACATGCAGGGTGAAGGTAAATCAGTCCCCTTATGGGCATGAGGTGCCCAGAGGGTTCCAGGAAGTTAAGGTTCCCAAATTACGTGACAATGGCCCAGGATAGTGGTAAGGTTGTCAGCCTTACGCACCGGCCGTTTTTACCCCCAGGAAATACTCCTGGTACTCATTTCTGTTAGAGGCTGAGTCGACCCCAGGGCCATAGTGTGATCGGAAGGATTATGTCAATGAAAAATTCCAATGACACCAGCTGGAATCGAACCAGCGACCTTCCGATTTGTAG
>Ga0123357_10011595_pt1 | contig 11315 bp, 4 predicted proteins | sample TergutEmb28metaG_FD_89873 | JGI IMG/M metagenome (GOLD analysis project Ga0123357, IMG submission 89873) | Embiratermes neotenicus P4 segment gut microbial communities from Petit-Saut dam, French Guiana - Emb289 P4 | ecosystem: Host-associated > Arthropoda: Insects > Digestive system > Gut ...
TATATATATATATATATATATATATATATATATATAGCCACAATACCGATAACATAGCAACTATTATAATTTTAAATGATTTTAACAGTTTAACAATTTTATAATAAATTGTATGCATTAGTTGGACATAAAAGGACTCAATACTATCAACATGCACGGTGCAACTATGAAGATGAAGCTACGCTAGTATTGAGAACTGCGCTCGTCAGGGTTTTCGCGAAGCAAGTAGTGGTAATTCCTTACTGACGTTTCTGGAGAATCTATATGTTCCATCGACAGGTTTCCCGAAACTTCGGTATGGTATTACCACTATTTGCTGCGTAATAACAAAGAAGAGCACTGTTTTTATCTACTTCGTGGCGGAAGCCTGAAATCACGCAATACTAATTTTGTGTATTGCCTAATGTGATTTGTTCTTATTATCTCTTCGTTTTTTTCTTTTTTGGTTTCCTAATTGAATGCATTTTTTATGTTGCCTGTGTTGTCTCTGTAACTGGTCTTATGCCTAATGTGCCAACACATTAATTACAAAGAAATTTATTATTATTATTATTATTATTATTATTATTATTATTAAAGCCAGTAAATCCGTTTCCTGCTGTTCCCAAATAATTATAATTGAACTTGACAAATTACAATTTTCGGGGCCCTGTAGCGACGTTCATAACTAGGCCCTTTTCTGTGTTCAGAGTTTCCCTTTCCCTTCCGAGAAACTAAGGGATTCTAAAGTACAAAAATTCATAATCCCACTACAAAGTCTCATATCATCACTGAACTGCATGATAAGACAAAAATATGACTATCTCTCCGACGACATGAATTCAAAGGCACCACCTCAAAAAAAAAAAAAAAACTAGAGATTCCCAAGACAATGAACAAATACCTGTGCTACATGTAATCTTGTGTCTGCGGGTGCGAGTTAGCAGACCAATGACAAAGCCCCCAGGGGACTCTAAAAATGATACGGAAGGCTTGACAGTTAAACATTCTGGTAACAAAAGGCAGTCAACTTACACGACTCGGCGTCTGAACTGTCAGAACTGCTTCATTCTCTGCACTTTATCTCCGGTTTACTTCTGTATTCTCCCTCTCTGTATTGCATTATCAGCAACTTCTCTCTACGTGAGAGACACTGAAGGAAGTCTTCACGGGTTTCTGTCTAAATCCGCTTATCAGAAACACTTTCTGCAGATGGACTCTCAAGAAAATCGATACAGAATACTTCGTCTTAGATGCAAACAGCAGATAGATCCGAATTTCATTGTATATGTCTAAATTAGTAGATGCAGCTTGGTCAAGACAAAATCCTTTCAGATATAATGACACTTATATTTATGTAACGTAAGTATATGTATACGTCTACCGTACGCAGACGTATTTGGCCCACATACGTGTAAAATATAAGAGACAAAAACAGAAACATTGAGGGTGGCTTATAAAAGGGGCAATCTGGTACGTCTGAGTTTCCAGCACGGACGATATTCACAGCGCCTGCACTTCTCAGTCGCACGGGTGCTCACAGATAAGATCTGTGAAACTTGTAGGACAGAAACCGTCCGCTGCGATACTGGCCTGAAATACGAAATGCAGACTTTGACATATTCTAGGGCTGTGCACTTGGAAAGATAATTTGGATGCATCTGCAGCTAGCGGTTTAATTTTAACGAATTTCAATAGGCAGGACCGCGTGAGTAGCATGGTTCGGGAGTTTTGTTCTTTCCTAGAGCGCATCTTACGAAGAAAAGACAAATGCCATTGTGCCTAGTACTCCTCACTTCTGCCAGTATATGCGGTAGTCGCTACAGTAATGCAAGACTATTGCTATAGTACGTAGTTCACACAACAACGAATGCACTATTTACGAACTTGGTTAAAAGTTTTAAATTTACAGTAAAATACACAATAATATCACTCCTACATGTTTCGGTCTTCAATGATCATCATCAGGGAGCTTTATCTGTACCTAACTAAAGTTATATTTATGTTAGAACATTCGGCAAAACTACGTCGTTCTATATGTTGGGTGATGTGAAAGCATGTCGTAGAGCGGCATGTGTGTTGTGTGCACATCACCTAATATATAAAAAGACGTAATTTTACCGAATGTTTTAACATAAATATAACTTTAGTTAGGTACAGATAAAACTCCCTGATGATGGTCATTGAAGACCGAAATATGTAGGAGCGATATTATTGTGTATTTTAATGTAAATTTAAAACTATTAACCAAGTTAATAAATAGTGCATTGGTTGGTGAGTGAACTACGTAGATTTGAAAATGCACGACGCAACGATAAAAATTATTTCTATAGTTTTTGATCGTTACTTTGATTAATTACCTCCTTAGTTTCATTCTGGTATTTTATAGTCCATTTTGTTTACGGTCTGAATCTTCAAACTAAATATTCTTAAAGAATGAAAGAAACAAATAATAATAGAAAAGAGCTTTTTTACATAAAGTATTTTACAACTACTTTTACATAACATGTTTTACAGCTACATGTTTCGACCCCGCAGGGTCATCATCGGCCTTGTTGTTAGAACACATTAGAAGGATAGTTGAAGAATAAAAGACCAACTTGATGTCACTTGTTATTTATTTCACTTCTTATGTGCTCAACATGTTTCGGACATTAATATATCCATTATCAGGAGCTTGCGACTATTCTGTTGATTGTGGTAATTCAACAGAATAGTCGCAAGCTCCTGATGATGGATATATTAATGTTCGAAACATGTTGAGCACATAAGAAATGAAATAAAAAGCAAGTGACATCAAGTTGGTCTTTTGTTCATCAACTATCACAATGATGCACGGTCCAGTAAACACAAGATTTGCATTAGAAGGAATATACAAATTGCACTGTTGACAGTTAAATCTCACTTTGCACCTTTATTTTGTTCGCATTCTAGATTAAGGCAAGCGCCTTAAGCTACGATGCGAACAAGTCATATGCCGCTCAACTGACCTAATACCTTGTTACCAAATGTGAAAACACCACACGGTACTCAAGATTCCTTTGAATAAGGCATCATATAAAAAATAAAGTACCCATAATCCTCACTGACAACTGCCTCTTCTGAAATTTTAATGGTTTTGGTTAATCGCCTTTCATCTTTTAATTATACAAAAATTTAATTTATTAAAATAACACAGGAATTTCTAATATATTTGTAAAGGTTAAATCTCATATCTAGCAGTGCAATATGTATACTCCTTTTAATATGGTCTAAAGCCAGACTGATGATGAACCCGGCGGGGATGAAACGTGTGGATGTAAAAAAAGTATAAATAAAAAAGTTGTATTTGATCGTTATTTGTTAATTTCTTTTCTTATAATTCAACACACAACGGGATGCATAATTTAAAAAAAAAAACATTTATTATTTTAGTTATCTACGTATTATTTTTGGATATTAATGCCTTCCTGCGCGTTTTAATCCAGCTTTAGATTTCAGCTACTAGGTACTCTGATACTAAAAATGGCGGCGAAGACGGAATACGTACTGCTATAAAGCTGGCCGGTCACCATGACGGCGAGGCTAAAAAGCGTAGAGTTATAAATCCACTCCTACATATTTCTGCAAGGCTTATACTGGGACAGACAATTTACATTTTACAGACTAGTATTTTGGGGCTGGGATATCTCAATCTGTATAGAGACTCGCTACGGGCTGGACGGCCCGGGGAACGATTCCCGGTGAGGGCGAGATATTCCGCTCCCATCCAGATCGGCCCTGGGACCCACCCAGCCTCCTATACAATGGGTACCGGGTCCTTCCCGGGGGTAAAGCGGCCGGAGCGTGGCTGTGGCCACCCACCCCTACTAGTGACGAGGTTAAGGGAAGAGTAGAGCTATACCTCTGCTCCTCCTCTGGGCCTTCGTGACCTGTTCTAGAGTGAACTTTACCTTTAACTTTACAGACTGGTATTTGATAAGTGGACTGATCTTTGGGAGAAAGAAGTGCATTTACTCACAGTTAGATATCAAAGTGGGACTGCGTGGAAGCGGTAAAGAGGCTTCGGGTTTTCTAACAGCAGGGTCTTCCTTGGCAAGCTGGGTGGATATCAGATTATCAGTTTAGACATGATATCATGGATAACTGAAGAATAAAAAACCAACTAGATTGCGCTTGATATTTTATTGTACTTCTTATAGGCTCAACATGTTTCAAGTATTACTATGCCCATCATCAGAAGCTCGCGACTATGGTGTTGTTTACCACAACACCATAGTCGCGAGCTCCTGATGATGGGCATAGTAATACTTGACACATGTTGGGCCTATAAGAAGTACAATAAAATATCAAGCGGCATCTAGTTGATTTTTTGATTCTTCAGTTATCACAATGATGCACGGTCCAATAAACATCATGATATCATGGAATTCGTTACGTGGTCGGCCGTTTGTTTGAAATGTGTCACTATTTACTTCATTTCAAACCTTCAAGTGAAAATACCGTCATTTACTCGCTGTTCACGACCGTGAAAGTGAAGATTACCACCTTCTGGGATGTGACCACTTATGGTTTGGTACATATGCACTAATATTTCGGAGAAAATCCCTGCCTCCATCATCATGGTGTATCGTTTCTCTGAGCCATATTGCTACATCAGAAAATTAAAATTGCCACCAATCACCAAGATACCGCAGTTCAGCTACACTCAACTTGCTTGCGAACAGTGAGTGACACCAGAGGTTCTAATGGCGCCGCATGGAAATATAGTAGAACTTCACTTATCCGAACGCAATTTTCCGGATCAGCTCAGCCGTACAGGTAAAATTGTCTAGAATTCAACAAAATTAACTTGCCTTGAAATTATCGGTGATCGGATTAATTACAAGTACAGTACAGTGTTAAGGCTTCCAGAACTTCAGATCAGACACAGTCAAAAGGTTTAGACGCAGGTATATACAGTAAATATTAACAGTCGAAGGGGTTCCCAAATTAGACAAGGAATTCCCAAACGCCTCGTCAGCGACGAAAGTTGACGGTAATCACCTGAACTCCCGCCCCCTCCTCCCCAGCGCTTTTGTTTCACACATGACTCACGTGGCCTCTGCAGCTACAAGTCAGTCGGGACGGTGGTTGTGTAGACTTTAAGTGATGAGCTGTTTTATTTGTACGTAAATAAATACGTAGCCTAAAATAGCTGTTTGTAGAACTTTTTCCGGCTTCAAACTGCAAATATAACGTATTTTCAAAGAAAAATCCAGTTATCCGGATTTTCTGCTTATCCGGGTGGCTCGTCGTCCCAATTAATCCGGATACCTGGAGTTCTGCTGTACTGCATTATGATATTCCGAAATAAGACCGAAGCCGGGAGACGTCAGTCAGTATAGTAACTAGGCTATAGGCTGAGTTTCGGTTTCTGACACGGGCAATTGATGTTTCTCGTTACCGAAACGTCCAACTCGGCTCTGATACTCACCCAGCCTCCTACTTGATGGGTTCTCCAGGGTATAAGGCAACTATGGCGAATTTACTAATGAATGGATGTAAAACTACTCTCGCTACATACATTCACGGAGTGAATATACACAATTGTGCCTTTTTACATTCACCTTGTTGTGAGAAGGGACTCCATGTAGTTTATACACAAGTATCGACGTTTCAGATAAACCTCCTGCTTGCATTTTCAGGGCAAAAAATAGAGCAACATGTTCGCTCTAAGCTTTAATACCTGCCTATCCAACTACACGGAGTTACGTAGCAGAAACGTGTGATGTAGATACGGTGATGGAATTATTTATACTAATGTAGCACGTGTCAAATAACCGTGGGTCGTTTCCAAGAATCTCTTATTTATATTTGAATTCTATTTGACATTTCTCGGTGCATAACGAATGCGGACAGAGAACATGAATGTCCAGCGATTCGTAACGACCGCAACATCCATCAGTGTCTCCCTGAACCTCGTGTTCCAGGTGCAATCAGTACGACAGGCTATTTCCGTTCCTGCAACAGTGCGTATCGATCCACAGGACTTGCGTCCCTAGGCTTATAAGTCTTCCTTAATTATGGATGCCATTTAATATTCAGTTCCTTCATATTAACATACAACTTATGCATTCCATAAATCAAAATCCATTAGTTCAGTAGCCAGTAGTACAAGAATCCGAAACGCCAGATCTCTTCAGATATACAGAATCAAGGACAAGAGTCTGTATATCCCACTGGCAGCGAATACTCTTAACATATTAAATAGGTTTCCGGTTAACATAGGCCGTTAACCTACATGTAAAGCAGCTGAGAACTACCCAGTCGGTGAATGCTCCTTATAATATTCCAAATTCAAATGAACATAGTAAAGAAATAAGCTAAACTGTCAGTAGGTGGATCAAATATTTAATAATTTCGAAATTTCCTGTTTCCTCCTTCCATCATCCTCTTGATCTCTCTCTTTTCCTCCTTATATGTCCTCTCCACCAGTCAATTTTATAATTCTTTAAGTGTCTTGTTTGCAGCTGGACCTAAACCTTCCCGATCAGAAAAAAATGAAACCTGACAGAAAACGTAACCTCACCTAGACAAATCTTCACAGTTCTGTTACTGAGGTTTTAGGACTCTGAGGAAAGAATTACTGAATTCTGGGCTACAATAGTGTATGGTCTTACATGTACCAATGTTTCGGAGAAAAGTATTTTTTCCATCTTCAGGACAGATATAATTCGGAACAGTATCCGGTGATTGGTTGTCATGAACACATAATATTCCAGAATTTGATTTGGCCAAAGTGACTTTCCTATTTTTGTGACACTACAAGCAGTTATTTGGTACTTATTAACCGACACATAAACTTTGTAATTATGAGTATTTTCCTGCACACCAGGAACTCAGGAGTCGTTCCACAGTCCTCAAAACAAGGGCCCAGTTCTAAGACATAAATGTGTAGACAACAAGCGGTTTCAATCAGTAGCGCCGTACAGTTGCTGAAACATCTTCGCCCCCTCAGTGTAGCAGGTAGTCTTAACATACTCTAACAACTATTATATTACCAAATCCATATTTTACGTAGCTAACACGTTCATTTCGCTCGGTTTAAGTTGTTCGTTGATAAAAGCATCATGTGCTCTTCGACATTTAATGCTGTTTACATATAACGTTGAGCACAGAATTACAAAATAGCCAGATAGACATTGACTTTTTTTTCCTAATATTTTTCAATCATCGCTCTTTTGGTTGTTGTTCAGCACCGCTGTGATAGCTTGAAATCTCGCCTTTTTCAACCACTTTCAATCTGGCCGGTAAAATAACAATGGGAAGGAAACCTGCAGCCTTATACTACTATTATAGGTCGAGTCTTTGCCACTCCACTCAGTTAAACCCAGTTTTCACGACATGCTCCAATATCAGTGTTCTGTGTGAAGGAAGCCAAGTGAATAATTGTCACACTCTTTCTAACAGGAGTGTATCTGACAGATTTTTGTACTTGGTGACATTGCTCATTGTGATCGCATTCCCATGACTTCCGTATCTGGCCAGTCGATATACCGTCAAGACGTGTCAAGATTCAACCGGTTAGTCGGCGATCTTGAGCCTCGGAAGCCCATGTTCGAACTCAGCCCAGCCCACTGGGGATTCGTGGAGGACAAGGCATTAGAACAGGTCCTTTTCCGAGTATTCTTTATTCTCATGTCAGTCATTCCATTACTCTCCCATACTAATTTAATCACTTAACAATGACGCCATATATTCTTGCGATGGTGATAATACACTTGAAAAACACACAATTTTCCATTCATAAGCCACCTAATTCCTTATAAGTGTAAATCATTTTTGTGGGAGAGGAACAAATCTCGATATGAGAAATATCTAAACACTGGTAATTCCTTTGTCTTTTAACTCACTGAACGAGAGTCGGTGCGAAATTACAAGCAACCAATAACTATATTTCACCGAATGCACGGTGTTCACAACGTGAAAAGTACCCAAAAGTGAAAAACGTTAATCAAATATTCTAGTTGTAATAATGCGGCTTCAAACACCACACTTTTATCGGCATAGTTAATTCAAGAGTCAGAGAACTACACAGTCACAGAGAATGCCTTCTCACGAGTCGCGAGCGGAAGGTTCGGTTGAAAGGGAAATTCAAAATATACACTATTTTTTACTCTAATTTCTGCACATAGCGCTAAATAAAAGTGCATTAATCGAAACCGCCTATGGCTCCATTTGATAGAACCGACATCTACAACCGCATGTACTGTACAATATGTAGGTAACATAAATCACATCAACGACCAACGTGGTCGTTACACGTAGTGACGGAAACCGTTTCTTCAGGCACTACCGCTGATCATTACAACAGCCACCGCAATTTGACATTCAAGCTGTAGAGTCTCGGTCTTCATAACACGGCTGCCAACCAAAATCTATGAGCGAGTACATGTGATGCGTGACGGAAGCCAGTGCAAGCCTACTGAATTTCAGAGTACCCTGCTGCCTCCATCATCGGAGCAGATGAATCTTTAGTTTAAGGTGGGTTACTGGGCAGCACAGCAAAAAGTCAGTGAAGGGGTGACAAAAACATGTGGACCAACAGAATACAGCAGGTAGGGAGCTTGTTTTAGAAAATCTGGAAATATTTGTTTTGTGTTAAGTTATGGGAAAACTTAATAGAATATATTAATGCAAAAATAAAATATTGTTAAAACTTACAATGAAACGGAAATTAAACAGATCTGAATTATGTAATTACGAAGCGGTTGGAATTAGGCTAAATAGGAAGACCCTGACAATGGCACATTTCAGTGCCGCCTAACAAGGCAGTATATACATTTTTGACAATCACAGGACTGTGCATCGTGATAGATTCTTATAATAAAAGCCAACAAGGTGCACTAGTTTTCAACTTTATTTTGGTAAAGAACTCTACATGTTTCGGACGGATTTACTCTCCATCATTAGGAGTCATACTAGTATGACAAATACCAATTGTTGTGAATACAGTATTAAGACTCCTAATGATGGACAGTAAATCTGTCCGAAACATGTAGAGTTCTATACCAAAATAAAGTTCAGAAAGAATGCGTCTTGTTGGTTTTTATTATAAGAAAGCATTGTATACTGAATAAAGAGAGACCAACTTAATGTCACTTGCTTTATTTTTCATTATTTAAAACTCGACATGTTTCGGATGTTAATACATCCATCCTCAGGAGCTGGCGATTTATTTGTTGAGTTGTTTCATGGGTTGTATTGCTCTGGTTCGATGTGTGTTGGTGTTACGTATCCGTATGCAGGCTGAGGCAGTAGTGCCTCATCCTGCATACGGATACCACACCATCACAACCAAACCACAATGTAACACCAACACACATCTAACCAGAGCAATAAAACCCATGAAATAACTCAACAAATAAGTACAAGCTACTGAGGATGGATGTATTAACATCCGAAACATGTTGAGCATGAAATAATGAAATAATAAAGCAAGTGACATCAAGTTGGTCTCTCTTTACTCAACTATCAAGATGATCCACGGCCCAATAAACATAAGATTCGGTATATACTGCTCTAATGAAACAGGCTGGTGAACAAACATTGAGTCCATGCAAAAAACATCAAACTTCCTTCAAGGAGGAAATGAGAGGTTTCTACACGTGACATAACCTTCCTTACACATGTCATTTTAATCGAGCACGATTTCATTAGCCACTCTGAGAGTCGAGAAAACAGAATGCTCTGCAACGTCGGTAAATTATCACAAAACACAATTTTCCTACTTCGCAGTATTCACACTGAGCCTCCATCACAAAGACTGATCTGCTAATGTTGGTTAAGGAAGTAATGCCGTTTATTCCGAGACGTACGGACGGACACACAAATAATCCGTAACTTCTGTTCCCGTGTACCACATCCCAGGAAAACCTAATATTGAAAGGCAAAGCCTAGAGGTATAAGCCAAAATAATCGCCATGGGATTCATGCAGGGATTCGAATTACCTACAGCGATGGAGACTACGTACTGTGTACGAACTTTGCAGCAGAATTGTGATCGGAAAGAAGAGGAAAATCTCTAAATCATTCACTGCGACAGGAAACTCTTTTATTTACGCTCCTTTCTGTGAGCCAGCGTAAAGAACGTGATTAGAGAGCGAAAGGGCTGTGACTGACAAGAAAAGAAAATATATTTTTAGTAAGGCTTCCGTGTGATGAAGTCTCCAAATGTATCTTCGGGAAGTCTGACTGTAAACATACAATATTACATTTGAAGCCTCTGTAGAGGAAGTCGAGGTGCAAAGATGAAGGTTGCTCAGTTCAGTGATTTTATTTTTTTTTCAAGGTCGACCGATCTATATTTACTTAATAACAGGATCTTCCTATTTTATTTCTTGCCTACGAAACATGGAAAAGAATTCATGTTTACGGCAGTTGGAGGTAGCCTCATTCAGGTCTGAAAAAATCCCGAACGAATAAATTTGTAAAGTGGCACGTAATATTATGTGTCCTGAATATACGACTTACTACAAATCACTCTTTTGGTGCCTAGAATTTTCAAGTGGTCCGTAATTTTTGTAAAATTTGTTGAACATTTGCTTACGTATGTGAAAGTTATGTAGGCAGGTTTAAATATAGAAAAACTACACATTTTTCGTTCTTATGTAGAATACAAAGTAACATCTATTTGCACCTGGACCTAATATTCTGACCGGCTGATACGTTTATTGAAGTTACATTTTAATTATGCACCTGATACTTATGTGTTTAGATTTACTAGCAAAAACTTCCTAAAATTCAAGAAGCAATCACATCTTGCGTGCCTTCATTCATCAGTTAACGTCTCCATCTCCCCTATCCTCACAACACATCCACCTTTAATTAAGTCCCTCTTTCATCAGTCATTCGAAACTACGCGCTTTCATGCAGATGACAAGTTGGCTCCACACAAAATTAATGCCCCCGCTGAGGTCTACATAAACATCCTACGTGTATCTGCATGCAGTAAACTGTGACTACCACAATACATACTCAGAATCATCAAGACGGTTCATTCAATTCGAACAACTTGTAGACCTGACTTGTAGAACATTGTGTTTTATATTCGGTCTAAGGCGTAGGTCTACGGCCGCTCGCCTGCTGGGATTGTGGGTTCGAATCCCACAGGGACATGGATATTTGTCTGTTGTGAGTGTTTTGTGTTGTCAGGTAGAGGTCTCTGCGACGAACTGACCACTCGTCCAGAGGAGTCCTACCGAATGTGGCGCGTCGTTGTGTGTGATCTAGAAAACCTCATGAATGAGGAACCATACCCAATCAATGTGATTGAGCTTAATATAGGAGATACATCACTGGATGTATTTCCTACA
>Ga0123357_10011596_pt1 | contig 11315 bp, 7 predicted proteins | sample TergutEmb28metaG_FD_89873 | JGI IMG/M metagenome (GOLD analysis project Ga0123357, IMG submission 89873) | Embiratermes neotenicus P4 segment gut microbial communities from Petit-Saut dam, French Guiana - Emb289 P4 | ecosystem: Host-associated > Arthropoda: Insects > Digestive system > Gut ...
CCCCCATAAAATTAGGGGTAAAAAATTTTTTCCTTTGTTACAAGCAAAAGGAATAAAAAACCCCAGGGTTTTAACCGTCTTAAAAGGGGGGGAAAATTCCCCCCCCCCCCCCCCGACTAACTCCTCTGAGCAGAGTCCTTGAGAAGCTAACAGTTCCTCAGTCAGTAAAAAAAATTTCCCGCATATTACAGCACCCGAAGCTTCATTAGTGTTCAAAACAGGTCGCCACTTGTCCCTGTCTTGAGCCAGATCAGTCCAATCCACGTCCTCCCAACCGATTCCTTTAAGATCCATTTTAATATTATCACCTCATCTACGCCCAGACCAAGTGGACTCCTTCCCTCAGGTTCCTCCCCCTCCGAAACACAATAAAAACATCTCCCCTCCCCCATATGTACCGCATGCACCCTAGTAACATTTGGCGAGTACAGATCGTGAAGTTCCTCATCCTGCAGTCTTAACCAGCCCGTGTTACTTAGTCCATCTCACGCCGAAAATCCTCCGTCTACATTCTTCCCTCAAACAAGTAAGGTACTGAGTATCTCCACATCTCCATTCGAAAAGGTAAGTTGTCTCTGCGCTTAAGCACCTCGCCGTGAAAAGTCGGCAATGGATGGTAGCACGTGGTCATCTTCCGAGACCCGCTGTTTTACACCTCTCGGGGGGGGGGGGGACCGATACCCATTGAACAGGAGACTGGGTGGGTCCCAAAACCGATATGGACCGTTTGGAGGGGAAAAACAACCTCTACCCCTCCAAAAAATCGAACATAGACTGTATCCACTGAGCTATACCAGCTCCGCGAAGAGTGGCGTTTGCTTTACCGGTCAAGACCTAAGCATACTCACTGCATCAGGAAACTAAATGCGGCGATTTGAAACCTTGCTTGACAATGTCGTGGCGAAATGACATGCCGGGGCTTTCTCCCTACACTTCAGTAATCACTGATGTGCTAATGTAGTGCGGAGGAAACATAAATCGGCGAATTTTATTTCTCAACACGAATTTTACGACGGCCATCTCCGAGCGTCGATATGCACGACTCGTTTATCACTTACGCGGCCCTTGTTCGATCCCCATGAGCAGGAGTCAACAAACTGTCCAAAATTCTTGGAACCACCATTTCCAAATTCTAGATTACAGAACTGTCACATGAAACGAGTTCTGAGGACCCACAATTCTGGAGTGATGCATGAACTTCGAGGCGTTTTTATCTGGCGCATTCTGCCCAGTACCTGTGAACTGATACATTTTTGTGTGGAAAGAAAATAAAATGGAAAGATGCTGCAAAAACTTGGCGCGATCGTACAAAACTGAGACCAGGATTGGTACACCCCTGCCCATGAGTACTATTTCCTTCTTTCAATGTCAATGGTTGAAAAGAAGGCGCATTGTTTATTTCTTTAACACCTTGACTCTGAAGTTCATTTATTGTGTAAACATACACTTGAATTGCAAAACACTCGGATGGAAGGGCCGGTTTGCGTCGTCTTTCAGAATTTTTATGCAGAACTTCAGACGCCATTTAGTTACGGAGTCTTGCAGATGTGATTTCCCGGACAATGCGCAGTAAGCAACATTAAAACGCTAAGGGCCAGTATATCGTAAGGCCGAGGAAACTGGCAGCAATTGATTCTATAATCTATGCACGCGGTTCCTTGAATTAAGTCCTGCTTAGCCTGCAGAAACGTCAAGATTATGCCACTTCTGCCTCCAACACAAGCACGGAAACCAGTTCTAGAAAATAATGTGTCTATCGGACATTCCCAACCGTCGTCAACGCTCTGTAGATCGTGTGGGTCAGGCACACTGATGCACTCGGTTATCTCACTTTCCTTCACTCTCTCGCAACCGCAATGCGTAAAAACTACGGTCAAGAAGGCTGTACCACAACTCGGCATACTGTACGCACAGTATACCCATACAAGTTAGTACATTCAGCTCCTTCGCCAGTCCTACAGACCTCACACCACGATTTAAGTGGGTTATTAATCTCGAGTACTGCCAAACGCCGGACAAAAACAAATCCCAAATATTTCGAGGGATATTTGGAATTCTTTGCGGTATTTCAAAACCTCAATACCTTTATGTATTTATTCTACCAGTTCTCGCGGATCCCCAAATGTTCCACGGATCCCTCGTCTTGAAACAAGTCTGCAGTACGGGTTTCCAAGGTAACGCATGCGGCCACATCTGTACATTACGTATATACCACAAAAAGTACATAATTTCGACGCTTACGTACACTACTTACTGTTATGTTTTCCAAGTGCGGCTCGCAAACCAGCCTAGAATAACGACAGTGGCTATTCGCCATAAAAAGGTCTGACACCCACGGCCAGGACCAGGGCTGGCCAACACGTGGCACTCGTTCACAGGAATTGTTTCAATAATACAATTTAGCACACATAATATTATTCGTCTACAAACATAATATGGCATATTTAACACATAGCAATAAAACAAATGTCGTTGTTTGTAAAGAGCCGCGTTCTAGTTAATCCGATTCCCCTTCCCCCTTTCGACACATGTATAGACAAGCGCGGCCCTCGTGCGAGTCTTTACGAATTATGCGACCCTCCTGTGGTTGCAGTTGGCCAGCCCTGGCTTAAGAATATGACGCGTCGATTAGCAGATACGCCTCAATAGGAGCAGTGGTTGAATGACGACACACACACACACACACACACACACACCCACACACTAAAGGTTAGGATACAGCGTGTCCGAGTGGCATCCAAGTCCAGCATAAATTTTACGTCTGCCCAGATTTACTTGGTAAAACTGCGAGAAGCCTCCGTCAGGACAGTCGGTGTATCGCCCGGGAACCGACGGGCACACCTCTCCGAACGCAAGTGCCTAGTGTTACTGGTTCTGCCAAGTTGCCGAGCATTATCGCACTAAATACGTGCACACCTACACCGCTGTTGACAGGGAACACTACGTAAGACTAATGCATGAAGGCAAGATACTTCCGAAGGCCAGGAGATAGCACGTCATTATGCCAAGAACATACAAAATGAAAGGCTCAGTTTCGTTGGCAAACCAGTGCAGGCCTATGAATATACATTTTGACCGTACAACAGTTCAAAAATTTTTAGTGTGACGGCAGATGTAACAACAATGGTAAAGATTTCCTTGTGCACACCATGACGACATATGGGGGAGTGGTGGTAAAGCTACACTCATTCTTAACGTCAGCACTATATGGGGTTGAGTAGTTACGCTTCACGACCGCGCCTCTTTACCTCTGGAGAATGCGACCCCGGTACCAATGAACCGCGGGTATGGTGGGCCCCGAAACCGGTGTGGGTGCTTTGGAGATGACATAAATCTCCTGCCCTTCCGGACATAGAACCACGATTCCTCGGTCTTCCAACCTGTAGCTCAGTACCGACTGAGCTACCCCGACTCCCTCATACGGTGCGCAAGCAGTCGAGTATTTGCGAAAAGCTGTAACACACTAATATTACATCAAAGCAGAAATGAAACAAGATCACATTTCAGGCAGACCCTATGCTTCCTATCTATAGTCCAGAATCTCTTGACCCTGTCTCCTACCTAAGAACATAAGATCAAAATATACCGAATACAGATAAAAATTTCGTTTGTGGTGGAAGGCTGGTCCGAGAAGACCCCGATACATATATACTGAGTACATCTCAGCTGTGCACACACTAAACATCCTATGCAGTTTAAATTTGGTGACGATGTCATCATGGTTGGCGCAGCCTACTGAATCGCGATCAGCAGGCCGGCCCACTGACCGCTATTTCAGGACAGTAGGTACTCAGAATTTAAACACCAAACCAAAAGCCACTAAAATTTCTGGTCGGGTTAATAAAGTTCTCAGTTGCTTATTCTCTACATCATACTCACACATACCAAACAGTACGAAGAACGCCTACGGCATGACCTACGGCCATCAATATAAAACTATCGACGATAAAGACGTAAATGTTGAGCTCTGAAAGCATGTTTCCCTCAACTATCGTCATGGTAAGAGGTTACGATCCCTATTCTTTATCACCATCTACATTCAGTACCAAGTTAAGGGCACGCACATAAACAAATTACATGCAGCCTATCTGTACCGGCTACATGTCTGAAAATACTGTCTCTTATTAAGGACAAGCCCCACATAACGGGCGTACTTTCAAAAATAAAAATGTTTTTTACCCAACAGATGCGGAAGGTAGCGATGGGCTTTTATACTGTTTCATTTCATGTCTGTATTTTATGTATAAAATGCAGTTCTTACAAGGATTGGATTGAATAAAATGTATTTACACCGCTCACAGTACAGTTCGTGCTGATGAACACGTCTCGTATGCTTTCAAATCAGAAGTTCCTGAAATAAATCTACCGCCACAGCTTCGTAACTTTTCTGCAGAATAAGCCATCAGTACGAACAAGGAAAACGAGACACTGAATTAGAACAGGCCACATCGGCGGCCAGTCTACGCTGATGGTATTAATAGACCAAAGATGGGCGAAAACACAGGATCATAAACAAAAAGCACGGCGGATCTTTCGGTTGCCAATAAGGAAAACACACTAGAACTACAAGTAGTACGTATATTCATACGTTCACGTCCAGTTATCAGAATGCAATAGAATATCATACATAGTACGCACACACCGGTAGTCAGCAAATCTTTCGAAACAGTGAACAATTCCAAATACTTACAGAGAACACAGAGAAATCAAAATCGCAAATTTCGGTGCAAAGGTGTGGACTCAGTACTTCATATTCGTCGCGGTTTATCGTCGTTTTCCTCACTCGCTTCAGCGATCAGGGAATATTACAACAAATACATCGACATGGGCAGTCCCTTAAAATTTATCCTTTGCAGCCACCGTGTCCTTCCTTTCATGCATTGAAACCCCACAATTCAAACAGCGCTGTTCAATAAACCATAATCAATCTTCTGCAGTTTAATATAGATGCGATAAGTTCTTACTCTGGACGAAGAAGACATTCGAAGGATGCCTGATCGTAAGATGTGAAAACCATTCACATTTTACCCACGGAGAGCAACAGTAACTACTGAAGGAAGAAAATTACACCACGAGAAGCTTCATGGGCTGTCCGATTTGTTAAATTTCTTCGGTTTAGATGGGTGGTACATGTAGCACGCACGAGACACACTTGACGTTCTAAGTGTAAAATATAACGCAAACAAACCACTTGGAAAACAGACGCCAAAAGGCGATAACATGAGGTGACTCGAGCAGACAATGCTGACAAGAATGACGAGGAGGAAGTAACAGGATGGAGAAAATGGCACGATGAGCTTCTAATGACCACTGATTGCCTCATGCTGTCAGGGTGAACATACATGAAACGATACGGTGGGTAGGGTATTTAGCATGCAAGGGGGAAATAAGAGATGCATTAACACTTTATATGGGAAAACGCAATAGAGAAGTCCGGCGTTGAGGGGAAGGTAAAATTAATTTACCACAGAATCCAGTGGGAAGTGTCTGTACGTGCGGTCCCAAACCATCGGCCTTCACAAAAAATCTTGGCATACAAGTCACCATTCGCTTTTCCAGGAAGACCATGTTACACGCAGTGACCTTGGATCAGTAGTACATCAGGATATAAACTTCTCTGGGCACATTGCAATGGCAGCATTTGTGCTAACTACAACGAACTTTAGGGTGTCACTATAACAGGTAAGATTCCGAACAGCTATGTTACGCCGTATCAACTGGTAAAGTTACCGAGGTTTCGATGGAACGTAGTGCTTTCATCCTCGGGGTAAAACATTCCCTTACTGTCCTTGGAGCGCTTGGGTTTGAAGATGAAGCCACCAGCTGTGCGAAACGTCAACTATGTACCAAACGACACGGCGTCAACATCCCAGCTTATCAGCAATACTACCGTGCGAACCTCGTATCTTATGGCTGAATATCTTGCATTGAAAACATGCCCTACATCAGGGAGTCCGTTATGCCTGGTTTGCACTAAAGCACATCCTACATCGATTGGGTATCGACAGGTCACAATTATAATATAGCGGGCATAAGAACGCATGCGGCGCCTCGATGCAAATTTACACAATCTCTCCACCATAACACGGCATCAACAAACTCAACACATCCGATAAATATCACAATAAAGGGAATCAAGAGCAAACAGGAGCCTCAACGCTATTCCCCATTACTCAGGCCTATGACAACAAATTTTACTGATTTTTTGTATTCACTACAAAAGCGCGGGCCGGGATAGCCTAGTCGGTATAGCGACTCGCTACGGGTTGAACGGTCCGGGGATCGAATCCCAGTGGGAGGGGGGAGAGATTTTCCGCACCCGTCCACACCGGTCCTGGGGCCCACCCAGCCTCCTATACAATGCGTACCCGGTCTTTCCCGGGAGTAAAGGGGCCGGGGCGTGGCCTTGACCACCCACCCTTACATAGCGCCGAGGTTAAAGAATGGGTAGAGCTATATATCTACTCCACCTCTGGGCCTTCGTGGCCTGTTACAGGGTGAAATTAACCTTTTATCTTTACATTTACTACAAAAGCATAAAAGGTAAAGCTGTTCCTATACATGTCATCAAGTCATAAAGGGTGCGTGGAGGCAACACTCATGCTTATCCTCGGCACCAGATGGAGGTGAGTAGTTAACTTCACGCACCGGTCGCCTTATCCTCGGACAAATAAGCCCCGGTACCCATTGAAGAGGAGGCTGAGAGGCACCCAGAAATGGTCTGGACATTTTGATGAAAAAAAAATTTCCAAAGTCTGCCAAGAATCGAACCCCGGATCGTTCAACCTGTCGCCTCGTCACTTCCTACGTTCATCCGGCTCCTCTGTACATAATTTAACACTTGACGTTTCACTGTGGCGGCAGAATACAGTCATCTGAAGATGTTGCGAGAAAAATTACTGACGAAAATTCTTGGACTTAAAAGAGACGAAACATAAATACACACAGAAAATCATCAAATAAGGAGCTCTATGATTTATACCTTTCACATACAACTGTCGGGGTAATTAACTGCACAACGATGTTCATGGGTATCCAGCATACACAGGGGAAAGAAGCACGGTTCTCTAACACAATGGCTGACAATTATCACGGAAAGTGACAGTACTGTAAACCGTGATGCTGAACAGAGGATAATATTAAAACCGACTTAAGAAATCTAAAGTGCGAGAATTTTAATTCGGCTAAAACGATTCAGAAGGGAGTTCAACAACGAGCAGACGAACTAGCAACCCCAGTACCACGGCGTAATGAAATACGTTGGCCAGTTATCGTCTTTCAAAAACCCCAGGTGCAATAGCGGAGTGCTGCCTGCAAGAAGGTCCCGTCAGTAACGTCGCTTTGTTGATCAATACGTCGCGAAGCGCTGAGCAGTGTTTACCTACTGAATTATTGAAACAATTCCCAGTGTAATCACTTGTTCGAATTGACAGGGCCAAGTGCACATGGCTCCCTACTCGCCAGGCATTTTTTATAAAGCGTAGGGCCGAGACTTTCTGCATGGATGGCTTACTTCTGGGTCAGTCGGTTACCGGATTTAACACTGTCTCACTCATTTGCTCCATGAAGCGTATAGTGCACCCAACTGGTGAAGAAATTCTCTGGCCTTAGTGGAATCGAAGTTTCATTACCATGAAGATTAAAGCTTTCTGGGTTTATGACGCGACACTAGTAAGACCGGTAGTATCGAATGGAGCGGAAGCATGGACGGTGACGAAGAAAGAACAAGCTCTGCTCATTTTTGAAAGGAAAATATTTAGAATAATATATAGTCCTAAATATGAAAACGGGGAATGGAAAAGTAGGAAGAGTCGAGAACTAGGAGATATGAACAAAGGAGAAAATATAGTAAAATGGATAAAAGTGCAAATGATAAGTTGGTTAGGTCACCTGGAGAGAATGGAGGAGGATAGGATGCCCAAAAAGATCTTCACTCAAGAAATGGAAGGGACGAGGCAAAGGGGAAGACCCAGGAAAAGACGGAAAGAGAAAGTAGAAAGAGATCTTCATGTGCTGGGAGTGAGAAGATGGAGAAAGATAGTGACGGATAGAAAAAAATGGAAGGATATTATTCGACAGGCCAAAGTCCAGAGCGGGGTGTAACGCCAATGGAAGAAGAAGAAGAAAAAAAAAAAAGAAGAAGAAGAAGAAGAAGAAGAAGAAGGGTTAATGACGCTATATCGATCGACAATTAGATTCTGATATTTCCTGGAGTTTTGTTTCCTCCGTCTTCGGTGTAGTCCGAGAAGCCTAAATGGCCATGAAAGCAGAGGCAGCAACCTCCTCCGAAACGTCGGTAACTCAACAGCCATCGACAAGGCGTTATATACCACAATACTTAAATCAACGTTGCGAAAGCCTCAAATTATACATACAAGCCCGCCAACGGTCCCTATCGCAACACAGATAAGCCAGGACCACACCCTCATATAACACTTGTTCCCGATCATCGGCGTCATAGTGGGCCTTAAGGCTAGCTCCGGTCGCACACAAAGCCACGTCAAGTCATCCTCCCTTCTTCTTCTGGGATGTCCGACGTCTCGTTCGTCCCACCGGCGTGTTAGGACATAGTGTGATGAGCTGCCCAGCGTCAATCTATCTGTGAATGGTTCTCGCTCCCATTCCTTTTGCAGTCTGAAATTCTCTCTCCAGTCTGTCAAAGATCCATTTTGACAATAGCCTCCTACCATGCCTGGGCTAGCCAAGTGTCGTCATGTTTTCTTACTTAACTACTCGGGTTACACCTACCTGTCAATATAACAAAATATCAACCAAAAAAAAAAAGCAGCTATACTTGATCTAAACTAAAATTTTAGGGGGTGGAATATTTTCTACACCCCCCGTCTCCAGAGGTTCGTTTCTGAAACTGAGTCCCGCCAACTTTAACATACTCTGCTCTATGCGCCCCCAGTATGTGGCTGTCTGTCTCAACGTAACTTTGGCCATATCAATGGCTGGCCTGAGAAGCGTGCTGACTGGCTTTAAAATAATCACATGTAAAAACTTTAAAACCAACCTTGCTTAAAAACAAAACAATCTAACGAATAATTCTATAACGCCCAGGCGGGGAAGTTCGTGTCATTCTGGTGTCTGTATGTTGCTATCTTCCTGAAATGCTAACAGAATGCACCCAGAAGATGGCAAAAATAAATGACGGTAAACGGATACGCTTCAGCTGGGATATTGCACTATCTTCAGCTTGTCAACTTTTCAGGTTCCCAACGACAGTATTAAGTAAAATCATGTGTTTACGTAATATCATTTTGGCAGAAAAATCTGTACAGAATATATCACTTTGACGCCATAAGCATAGGTGGAGGTGGTGGTGGTGGTGGTGGTGGTGGTGGGGAGTGGGAAATACTGAAGCGACTTAAAAAATTTCGGTGCGTAAAATTGGGGAGTGGAATGGACTTGGAATATGGTCTAATGAATGGGCCTCCGACCCGCGGCGCACCAGGTTGTACTATGCGGCCCGCGGGCAAATTTGTAAATTGCGTATGTACTATAAAAATTTCCCAATAATTTAGGCAGTTATGTAAGCCAGTTATTATTTTCCCACGTGCGGCCCGCGAATCAGCCCACAATAACGGGTGTGGCCCTGTGCCACAAAAAAGTTTGGAAACCCATGGCATAATTGCAAGGGTGTACGTGTATGATCACATAATACGTGTACAAGGGGATATAATGACCAAACGCTTGCTGAATTTTCGACACACACACACGCACACACACCCACACACACACACACACACGCGCACACACACACAACATACACACGCGCGCGCACACGCACACACCCGCACACACGCGCGCGCGCGCACGCACACACAACACAAACACACACACACATATATATATATATATCCTGCACCATATACGTATTGCTGGTTACTCATGAACGATTTTGACCTTTGTAATAATTTAGCAGAGGGTCGTTTCATGTTCATAACCAGTACCCGATGTATTCCAGTTAAAATACAATGGGCTGAAATGCGGTCGTGTCTTGTGTGGGCGAGTTACTTATACTATGCGATACAGAATTTTCATTTGTTTTATTTCACTAGAAAAAAACTAAACTAAACTCCGTGGCTTTAGTCCGCGAGCGAACCATACCGACAGAGCTGTGCATAAAAACTGACTCTTAGCATGGTTATGAAATAGAGAACGAACAAACGGCGACCAGTAAAAGTGACTGAGTCGTATGTTTGTGAAAGGATCTGTATGTTATCTCTGCAAGCATCGCCCAGAGATAGGGGACTTCCACCCACGCCGTCAAGGCCACAGCTTCACTCCTGAGTAACAATCAACAGTTGGAACAATGAACACGCCGTTCCGTAGCAAGATCACTGGTTATTTTCACAGCGGTCACCACGAACAGCTGATGACACGACCGACCACTAAGTATAGCCACACCCTAATTCATTAGCAGCCAAATCGCGTGTTCAGCCACGTGCAGCGAAAAGATGACGGGTAAACACAAAGCGGAAGGGGGGGGGGGGGATACACACACACACACACTATAATTACAATCGTACGATCATGACCTTGGACCCTTATCTTGGCATCGAAGTGTAGTGTGACATCTAGAACAGCGTTTACCAACGGTGGCCCGCTTACCAGTTACGGTACGCGAATTACAATTAGCACCATTCTGGTGGATATATACCAATTTACAATCTAGCGGCTTTGGTCATTTGTTTTCAGCAACTAAACAGGTAAAGCTGAGCATTAATCTTGTGACCCGCCTGGTGGTTGAAAACAGGGCTCCCAGATCTCCTATATACGTATCACTCAACTTGAAACAAAATACTGCCTACAGAGTCCAAATTACATACTTTTATACAGCGTAGTACATGACGAAAAATGCTATATTTCATGTTAAGTCTTTCATTAGGCGGATTCTTATCGACTAGTAGTCGGTTTCTCTACAGGCCTGTTTTGCCTGATTTTTCCATTTCTGCGAGTTTTTGTCTTCACGCTGTACTTCTCTAAAGCATGGATTTGCTGTTGACGTATATAACCTTCACAAATCAAGGCAAAAATTCTGAACAGGTGGAACATTTGAACTGAGTTTTCACAAGCAACAACCACGTAACTGACTCCAGCTGCAGGCCCTTTCTTATGGCAGTGAACAATGAACACATCGGTGACATATGTTTCTCTACTTCTGTCCAGTAACCATAATACAGCAGGTATAGTGCAGTTTTTGGTGGATGGAATTTTCTAACGGTAGGTTAAGTACGAGTCACTAATGTAGCGTCATGTTTGGTCTAGTCCTCCTCTCCGCAACCGCAGGTAGAGCTGACCTTACTTAC
>Ga0123357_10011598_pt1 | contig 11312 bp, 10 predicted proteins | sample TergutEmb28metaG_FD_89873 | JGI IMG/M metagenome (GOLD analysis project Ga0123357, IMG submission 89873) | Embiratermes neotenicus P4 segment gut microbial communities from Petit-Saut dam, French Guiana - Emb289 P4 | ecosystem: Host-associated > Arthropoda: Insects > Digestive system > Gut ...
GAAACCGTGGCCCCAGACGTGCTTTGAGCCCCAGTACCAGCCTTCCCACGAGTCGGGGTTCCTCACCTGCTGGGTGAATCCGCCGGTCATCTCAAGCAGCCTGCCCTGATGCCCGTGAGGCGTGTGAATCGTCCCGCATTCGCCATGGCCGTCGCCTTGCACAAGAATACAGGCCGGGCCGTATTCCTTCTGGACCCTGACTATTTCTTTCGCGATAACGTCCGTTACCTCGTCCCAGGACGCCCTTCTGTACTTGCTTTTTCCGCGGTTCTGCGGGTTCCTCTCGCCGTCCGGGTCCCAGTCCACGCGGATGATAGGATATTTGATACGGTTCGGGGAATAGGTGCGCTTTTTGTACGCGAGGGAGTAGGTACCTACATGGGATACGAGTTTCGGTTGATATTTGACGCCGTTTCTCTCGAGTTCCCACATGTTGAATGTGCTTTCGTCGTATTTCCAGTTGTACTGGAACGGGCGCATACGAAGCATTTTGCCATCTTTGACGTCGACCATTGTTTCGCCGCCGCCGCCCAAAAGACCGCCCAACGACATACACTTGATGACTGTTTTGTCGCCCATGGTTTTGGTTGTGCCGTAGTCTTTGGGGAAACGTTTGGTATTTTCCAAAAGAATATCCTCCTTTTTGTGATAGATTAAGCTTGAGCGGAAAATTGCTCCTTACACAAAAATTCTATCATCGCGGCAATAAAAGTCAATCCGTAGTTCGGAAATTAAATGTAGGAATTGCGCAAAATGGGGTATTGACATTAGTGTACTGTCATAGTTTATTATCATAGTTGACTGCATGCACATGATAAACTACACTCACATATAACAAAAGGAGAAAACGACTATGACACAGACGAATTTTATCCCCGATTGCTTATCTCCCGATTTGATTATCAACAATGGCAAAATCATTACCGTAGACAAGGATTTCAGCTTTGCGGAAGCCGTCGCTGTCAAGGACGGCCGGATCGTTGCCGTAGGCGGCAAAGACGAAATCGAGGCGCTGAAGGGGGCGAATACAAAAACGCTCGACCTGAAAGGCAACGTTCTGATGCCCGGTATCAACGACAGCCATCTGCATCTGACATGGGCCGTCGTTTCAAGGCCGCCCTATATGCTGGATCTGATGTATCCGATGGTCAAAAGCATCAAAGACATCAGAGAGCAGGTAAAAGAGGCTGTCGCCAAGGCGAAGCCAGGCGAATGGATACTGGGCGGCGGATGGAACCAGGGAGTTATGGAAGAACTGGTCGCCGACCTGAGCCGGGTCCCGAACAAATACGATTTGGACGATATTTCCCCTGACAACCCGGTCTGGCTCTACGAATTTTCACGCCATACGGCATTCGTCAACTCAAAGGCCCTTGAGCTTGCCGGATTGACGAAAGATACAAAAGACCCTGTCGGAGGCTCTTATCACCGGGGCGCGGACGGCGAGCCCGACGGATATCTCGTTGAGACCGCGAACGCCGCAATAGAGCTCGTGGCCCCCAAATACACTACTGACCAATTGATCAAGGCGTTTCACGAGAATATCAGCTATCTGAGCCAGTACGGCATCACGAGCTGCACGACCGCTTCCGAACGCCCCTCTGACGTCAAGCTGTACAGCCGCCTTTACCGTGAAGCTTTCAGGAAAGGCGCGCATTTCCCGATGAGGGTCAACATCCTGCTACTGTGGTCGACCTACGCGCTCGGAGGGGCTTACAAAGAGATCAGCACCGCCCTCAAAGAAGTCGGCACAGCAACGAATTTCGGCAACGAATGGGTCAAGATAGGCGGCATCAAACTCTTTGGCGACGGGATCCCGCCGACACAGACCGCCTGGCTTTACGAAACCTACCCTGACGGCACGCACGGAAGCCTTGTCGTCCCCGGCGACACCGACGAGGAAAAACTCGAAGAGCTGCAGCGCGTCGTCGATATAGTGCATGACCACGGCTACCAGCTTTCGGTCCATACGACAGGAGACAGGGCTTTGGCGGAGACGGTCAAAAAAATGGCCGCGGCTTTGGAGCGCGCGCCATGGGACGCCAGGCACTATGTGGTCCACGGCGATTTCATAAGCGAGGAGTCGATGGAACTTATGGGCAAGTACAACATCGCCATCACGACGCAGACCGAGCTAAAATACGTGCTGACGGACGACACGATCGCAAGGCGCGGCGAAGAAGTGGCCGGCAACCAATGGCCGCTCAAAGAGCTGATTGACCACGGCGTCATCCTCTGCAACAGTTCTGACTTGCCCTGCGCAACGCCCGACTGGCGGCCCGGGATGCAAACGGCTGTCGTCCGCGAGTCCATGTCGGGTGTCGTATCCGGCCCTCACCAGTGCCTGAGCATTGAGGACGCAATCCGTTCATATACGATCAACGGGGCGTGGCTTGACCATATGGAAGAAGTCAAAGGTTCGGTTGAGGCCGGCAAATACGCGGATTTCTGCGTTATCGGCAAAGACATCACAGCCATAGACCCGCATGAAATCCACGAAACGCCGATACGCATGACAATTGTCGGCGGCCATGTAGTCTACACGGACGGAGAACTGGAGATAGAATAACAGAATAATATGTTATTATTATTGTTGTTTAGATTTTTTATATTTATTTTTAGTGTTTTTAAAGGAGGACTATTTTTATGAATGAAGCTGTAAATACTGAAAAAAAGATCTTCGGCTGGGGAAAATATGAGTTTTCGATTTTGTGGTGGTTTTTTCTTGTTTGGGGCCTGATCTTTCTTGACAGGCTCGTAATGCCGTTCACGGCGCCTCTGGTCATGGCCGACCTGAACATAACAGAGGTGCAATATGGTTTGATCAACACATTTACGACGGGCGCTTACGCGCTGGCCGCGATATTCCTGACGCCTGTCCTTGAATCGACCGGCAAGCGTAAAAAATGGATAGTATTGTGCTGCCTTGGAGCCGGAATATTTGCCTGCCTCGGCGCGGTGACACAGAACGTTTGGCAGCTGCTCGTTGTGAGGGCGCTCGTAGGGCTCTTCGAAGGCCCTATCGCCCCCATATTGTTTGCAATACTCCTTAGAGAGTCATCGTCGAAGAGAGTCGCTCTGAACGCTGGGATCGTGAACATGGGCGTCGCCGTTATCGCTGTTACAATAGGGCCGATACTTGTCACCCAGATTGCCACTGCGACACACTGGCGTATGTCATTCCTCGTTGCGGGTGTTATTTCAATAATCGCATCCCTCTTCCTGTTGAAAGTCCTGAAGGAAAGAGAGTTCATCCCGCCGGACAAGACGGAATCCATGTTTGCGTCAATCGGGAAATTGTTTAAATACCGCAATGTCGTGATTTCCTTTGTCCTTGGCATTTTGGCTATGTGCGTATACTGGACGCAGATGCTTTACGCGACAAGATTCTTTGTCGAGATAGCTGACCAGCCTCTCGTCGGCGCGGGCCTCATTGTCGGCATCATGGGCGTGTTCTGCATTGTCTGGACCGTCGTAGTGCCAAAGATATCCGACTTCATGGGACGAAGGGCGGCGCTTGTCCTTTGGTTTGCTCTTGCGGCAGTTGCGCCGTTTGTGATGTTCGGAGCGTCAACGACTTTCGCTGCGGTTCTCATGTACGCGCTGCTTGGAGGAATCATCGGGTCGATATTCCCGTTCTTCCAGGCGATCATACCGAGCGAGACTCTTCCAAACTATATGCTCGGTACAGCCAGCGGCCTCATCATTGGCGTTTCGGAAATAGTCGGCGGATCCCTGTGGCCGGCGTTTGCGGGTGTCGTAGCGGAAGCCCATGGCATCCCGACCGTAATTCTGGTTGCGGGTATCGCCGCGCTCATTGCTATCGTCATCACCTTCCTTTTGAAAGAAACAAAAGGCAGAAAAGACGAAGTACAGGATATGAAGCTGTAATCGTTCAGTTACTGACAAAGACACACTAACAACAATGGGCCGCGGTTTTCGAACCGCGGCCCATTTATCTGGTTTGTATCCTTTGTTTAACTTTTTCGCTTTGGCTTATGCCCGCTATGCCAGCATTTTCTCAAAGAGCGCCACGATATCGTCCCTGTTCATCGGGCGGGGGTTGATCTGGATAAAGACGTCGCCGTCGGCCAAATCAGCCATTTCGCCGATTTTGCCCTTGTCGATCCCAAATTCAGAAATCGGTTTCATGCCGACATCGATATCCCTGAATTTGAGGTATGCCTTGCGCGTGATCTCGCCGATTTGCTCGGGCGTTTCATTGCCTGTAAACGTCGCGCCGAGCAGCTCGCCGATCTTTTTGGTCTTTTCGGGGATCGCGGGCGCGTTGAACTCAAACACATAAGGGTCGGCAATCGCGCAGGCCGCTCCGTGCGGGATATTGAGTTTTCCGCCCATGACATGCGCAAATGTATGCCCGGCGTTCGTGCCGCCCTGAGCGAGCAGGAACCCGCCAAGGCTCGAGGCGATCGCCATATAGCTCCTTGCTTCGATATTTGAGCCGTCCTTTACCGCGACCGGAAGCCATTTGTAGACTATTTCTATGACCTTTTCCGAAAGCTGGTTTTTCATCAGGTCGCCGATAACGGTCGTATATGACTCCGCCGCGTGCGCCATTACATCCAGCCCTGTGAACATCGTCAGCGTCGGCGGCATACCGACCATCAGTTCGGGGTCAATGATGCAGTATTCAGACATCGCGTCAGGCCCGAGGATCGGGACTTTGTCGCCTGTTTTTGAATTGGTTACAACGATCCCGTTTGAAAGCTCGCTGCCGGTCCCGGCTGTCGTCGGGATCGTTATGAGGCCAAGGGCGCGCTTTGTCGGCACCGTCGGGTCGGCGTACTGAAGGATCGGGGGAGGGACAAACCTGAGAAAGTTGATGGCTTTTGCCGTATCGATCGTGCTGCCGCCGCCGATTCCGATCACGCAATCGCTTTTTGCTTCCTGGCATGCCGCGGACCCTTCGGCAATCATGTCATCCGGCGGATCCGGCACGACTTTGTCAAATATGGTGTATTTGACTCCCGCGTCGTCAAGGCATTTCAGCACTTTGTCAGCGATACCGGCCGCCTTCACGCCCTGGTCGTAAACGACAAACGCGTTCTTGTAACCGCCTTCGGCCATGATCTCCGCAACCTGCGAAACCGTGCCGACGCCATAGAGAGCTTTAACGTTCTGTACAAATGAATAATTCAACATATTCTCACCTCCCTGTATATCAAGTAATTGAAATTCATATTTCAATTATGGTTTTCACATGCCGGCAATGCAATAAACAAAACATTACATGTCAACAACAATCGGTGATGTAAAAGCCCTGTTATTTCTTTGCCGCTTTTTCAGCCTGTTTTGCCTCCCAGGCCGCTTCCTGCTCAGCTTCCGCCTCCGCCTGGATAGACATGATTTCCGGCACAGGCATGGCTTTGAACATCGGCCTTTTCATCTTGAGTTTCAGCCACAAAATGCCGTAGACCGTCAGGCATACGAGCGCGATGATTACCGTGCGGTAGATGGTAAAGCGGAAGTCCGGATCCGGGTCTATCGTGAGTATCATCCAGACCATGCCCGCAACGCCGATGATCGGCAGTACCGGGCCGAGAGGCAGTTTGAACGACCGCTCGGCATCAGGCATGCGCCTGCGCATGACCATATTGTTCACATGGGCAATGATGTAGGCGACCATCCAGAACGTGCATCCCGTAAGGATCAGCACTATCAGGCCTCCCGCGTCGTTTGCCCGGGTGACGGCAAGCACGATGATGAGGCCTATCGACATAAGCAGTATCCCCGCGAAAGGCATGTTGCGGAAATTCCTCTTTTTGAAAATCGACGGGATAAGGCCCATCTGCCCCAGACCCTCGAGTATCCTCGCGCACGCGCCGATAACGACGTTGACCGTACTGATAGCCGCGAGTATGGCGACAATCCCCATCCAAATGGTCCCGACGGTCGGCCCGAGCAGCCGGACACCGTAAACGATATGCGGCGAATCCGCGGCGGCGAGGTCGCCCCATGTCACATAATGGGCGAAACCGAATACCATCAGGGTCAAAAGGACCAGAATGATTGAAAGGCTCAAAAACATACCCTTCGGGACGTTCTTCTTCGGGTTCTTTATCTCTCCGGACATCGGTATGATGAACTCGGCCCCGATAAAGAGCCAGAAAGCCATTGGCGCCAGCGCAAGGACAGAAGATATCTGGCCGTCCGTCGCGACCATCGGCTGCGTGATTTCCGTGCCCGCGCCCTTGCCGAGGATCCCGATAAGGGCGAGGATCAAAAGCGATCCCATAAGGCTCCACGCCACGACGTTCTGAACCTTCGCGAAAATGTCGATCCCGAGCAGGTTGACGGTGCAAAGTATTACTATAATGATGATCCCTACGACGAACGGAGGCACGCCCCAGTTCCAGAAAGCTTCGAATACTATTCCGCACATCGACACCTCTGTGCTTGAAGTGAAGCAGTTCGTCAGGATGTACCCGCCAAGCATAGCAATGATAGCGGGAAGCGCGCCGATGGCTGCGTAAGTATACTGCGCCATGCCTCCGCGCAAACCCGGCATGATCGCGTTCAGTTCAGATAATGAACCGATTGCCAGCATATTCAGGAAGCACGCTATTATCATTGAAAAAATAAAGAGTCCGCCGATAGCGCCAGCCCCCTGACCGAGTGTCAGCAGGCAGCTGGTAGCTACCACAAGCCCTGTGCCGGTCGCGATGACGCTGCCAAGGCTCATTTTTTTGTCCGAAAGATTTGTTCCCATTCGTTTGTTACCCCTTTCCAAAATACCAGTTTTTTGAAATTCTATCACCTTGACCTGAAAAGTCAATCAAATCCTGTTAATTATCCAAAATAAAAACCCGCCGGCGGCATAAGCGACGAAATCAAACGCGTCAAATACCGCCGCTTTCAGGCTGAAACCCGCCGCTTCAACCAAAAACGACCCAAATTCCCAAAACAATCCGAAGGCCAGCGTGAGCAGCATTATCTGCCATAATTTTTTGACTGCTTTTCCGGAAAATGAAAGACACAGCCCTGTGATTGACAACATTACGACAGGCGCAAGAAAATCGCTGAAATAGCAAACCGAAAGATACCACAGCCCGCCTTCGCTGTGCTGCTTCAGCCAAAGGCTGTTGAACAAATAGAGAAACAGGCACAGCCATATAAGAAAGATGTAGAAAACCTGTTTGTTCCGAAATAATCCGCGGATGGCCATTGCTAAAAGAAGTAAGCTATCACCATGGCGCCGACGATTATCAGGATGATGATAGGCAAGGGAGGTTGCTTGTTTCCCTGTTTTGAAAACGGCAGAAAGCCGAGAACGCGCTCCCTGAATTTCGGGTTCACAAACGCCGTTATTGCAATGGCGAACAAAACGGTAATAACCGCAAACACCACAACCATCACAACACTTGTATCAACAGATATTGTTGAGTTCATAAACTCTGTCTCCTCAATTATTCAAATTGTCCGGCGGCTTTTCATTCCGCAGGATATACTGTTCGAGGTCAGACGCGGCAACAGAAAGGCAGGTCCCGCGTTTTTTTATCATATAGGATGTCCATCTGACCCTTTTGTCACTGATAGGTATAGCTTTCAGATTTTTGTGTTTGCCTGTTTCGTACAGCTCGGGCCTGAGGATCAAAACCACCGCCCCTTCAGCCGCCGCGCGGTTCGCGAATGCGGTCGTTACGGCCATATGCTGTATTTCCGGAGTGAACCCTTTGTTTTCGCAGCACTTTACGATATCCGAGTGTATCTTGATGCCGTCGCACATTATCGTCAGCGACACGTTCTTCAAATCATCGAGTTTTACCGAATTTTTCTTCGCCAGCGGATGGCTGTCGCGCACGAGGATATACAGCGGCCTCGTAAGCATAAGATGGCACTCAAACTTGTTCTCGTCCACCGGCCCTGTCGTAAACGCCAATTCCGCCTGGGACGCTTCGATTGCCGAGTCACACATGACGTCCGTACATTCCCTGATTTTGATTTTTTGACCCGGGTTTTTCTCCTGAAAACCAAACAAAATATCGCCGGCATATTCAATAAAGGCGCTCGGCGTCCCGCAAAGCAGCAGCGAACTGCCTCTGTGGTACAGCTGCTGAAAATGCGATTCGCAATCCTCGGTGTTTTTTACGATTTCGACAGCCCTCGGCAGCAGGTACTCGCTGTCATGCGTCAGCCTGAGCCCGTTCGGCGTCCTCATGAAAAGGCTGCATGACAATTCCTGTTCAAGCCTCATAATGGCCATGCTCAGCCCCTGCTGCGATATATACAGCTGTTCGGCCGCCCGTGAAAAGCTTCCGGTTTCACAAATCTTGATGAAATATCTGAGCTGTTTAATGTTCATTGTTAATAAATATCACAAATAATTGTGGCTGTCAAAATTTTCGCAAAAAGGCGGATTTTACTCCGCCTTTTTACAATCATTTTACTATGTTGTCTTTTTATTGATCCTTATTCTGATTTTGCTGGCTTTCTTTTCTTCTCCTGTTGTAGCCATTGTACCCGGCCAGGACCAGAGCCAACATGATGATCATGACACATATCCTCCATACCATTATACCATCCATAAATCAGCCCTCCTTTAATTGTTTTATACGCTCATCAGCGTTGAACATGTTGAAGTGTTCTTGACCTGGCTCCCAGACTTCTTCGTCTTCAGGGGCGTTGTACATCATTACTTTGTTGATGATGATGCAACCAATACTCATTGCGACAGCAAGAATCAGCATCCAGCCCAGGAACGGCCACATCAACCACATTATACCTACATCTCCCATATATTATCACCTCCTACTAATCACAGCGCGACAACTAAGCCTGGGCGGCGACGTTGTTTTTCTCGGCATCCCATTGCGCTCTGAGTTTCTTGTACTCGCTCGCAAACGAAGGCTTGGCATTTTTGTCCAAAGCCGTGAACAGATACCCGAAAACAACCGAAATAACCAACATGTATATTGCGTAGTTGTTGCCTTCCAGATGCATCATCTCCATGAGCGGCGTCAGTGACAGAACCATGTTCATGATCCAGGCAATTACCCATGTCACAATACAGCCCCATGTGCTCCGCTTGTAATGCATACCGATAGCGAACATCACAAACATCGGCGTAGTCCATGAGAAACACCATACAATCGCCGGGTTTACTGAAGGCAGGAGCGTTGACACCGCTATCGCGACAATACCGAATATGACAATGACGATACGGGTGTACCTCCCTTCCTGTTTAAGCGAGAATGGCGCTTTTGCGTAGTATTTTTCCATTATGTCTTTGACGATATGAGTTGATGACGCCAATGTAAGCATACCCCAGGTCGACAGCAACGCCGCGATAAACACACCGAGGATCCATATGCTGAGCCATGTCGGCAGATAAGTAGCCATCATGAACAATACCGCCGGTCCGCCATCGCCCATCGCCGACGCGTCCGGAAGCGTTCTTGCAATCATGCCGAGGCCGACCATAAACGCGCTGAACATCAGGTTTAGTATTATCGCCATAGCAACAGCTTTCTTGATATTGTTGCTGTTCTTCGCCGATACGCTGACCTGAGCGCATTGCTGCACGATCGGGTTGTAAAAAAGGCTGGACACGAATGTGCCGATGACATAGGTCCTTATGATGTCCCCGTTACCGAATAACGTCAGAAGGAACGTCTGATGATTGTTGACATAGAAGTCGTTGACTGGTTGCCAACCTCCCTGAAGATTGATCCCGAGGAAAATAAGCACAAGGATCACGGCGCCGTACATCAGGATCGCGTTGATCAGGTTGACCCAGCCGACCTCTTTGATGCCAGCGAGCAGGATATATAGCATCCCAATAAAACCGCCGATAATTACGCCGAACCACATTGGCACCCCGGTGGAAATCATGACGACCGCGCCAAGCCCCTGCGTCTCAAGCGTAACGATGCCGAAACACGCCGCAATCGATACGCCTGTAATAAGGGGGCGTACGATGTCGCCGAACATTTCGGAAAACATCCCGGCTGTCGTGACAAAACCCATACGCCTGATCCACGGCCCGACATACATCATGATAAGCAGGAACGAACCGCACATGCTGATCGAGAACCACATCGTAGCCGTGCCCGTGTTCCAGGATTGGCCGGTCAGCCCAAGGATATGACCGCCGCCGATACATGTCAGGCAGTTTGTCGCGGCTATTACGTACCACGGCAGGTTCCTGCCCGAAAGAATAAAGTCCTCTTCGATATTGTGCGTTCTTGCCCTATAAGCAAGCCAAGCAGAAACAATAAGAATAATTGCGACGTTGTAGCCAAGCATGCCAATAGTTAAAACCCAATTCATTTCCATATATCAACTCACCTCTCTCTCTAATAATACAAATAAAAACCCATAAATCCATTTCATTAATTATTGTGTTTTCAAACCTTCAAAGCAATAAACAAAATGTTACGGCAATCACAACAACTCGTGATACCAGATCGTTTTACATCTCAATCAACACCTTCATTACCGGTTTTGACTTTGTCTCTATGACCTCGTACGCCTCGTCAAACTGCTCTACAGGGAAAACCGACGTGGCAAGCGGCCTTAGCTGTACAGCGCCTGAATGGGCCAGCGATATCGCCTCTTTGAAATCGCTGATCGTATACATCATCGTGCCGACGACGTTCAGTTCCTTGTCCTGCAGGGTAAAGAGGTCGATTTTCTGGTGCTCCCCGAATATCCCCGAGATCACGACCGTACCTCTTTTTTTGCACTGCCGGAAAGACTCGTTGACCGAATCCGCGACACCTATCGCCTCGATCACCACATCGGCGCCGTCCGCCCCGAAATGCGTCCTGACAGCTTCCGAAAGGTCCTCTTTGGCGGTGTCCACGCAAAGGCCGATCCCCGTCTGTTTCGCGAAATCCATCCTGTAGCCTGTCCGCCCTGAAATCATGACGTTTGCGCCCTTAACATTTGCCACCTGCGCGGCAAGGTTGCCGATAACGCCTGCGCCAACGACGAGGACGCTTTTCCCTTTCACGTCGCCCGCCATGGATACCGCGTGTACGCTCACGGAAAGCGGTTCGATCATCGCAGCTATTTCGAAAGGCATATCCTCAGGCACCGGCAGGACCCAGCGCTCGTTCAGCGCAACGTATTCCTGGGCAAACCCGTTCATATGCACGCCGATGATCTTCAGTTCGCGGCAAAGGTTGTTCAGCCCCGCCTTGCAGTAATCGCATTCCCCGCAAAATGTCTGCGGCATCGCGATGACATGGTCGCCCTCTTTAAAAACAGCCGAGCCGTTCGCGTCCGCGATGACCCCGCTCATTTCATGCCCCTGTATCACCGGGTATTTTACGTCCGGCTGGATGCCC
>Ga0123357_10011599_pt1 | contig 11312 bp, 4 predicted proteins | sample TergutEmb28metaG_FD_89873 | JGI IMG/M metagenome (GOLD analysis project Ga0123357, IMG submission 89873) | Embiratermes neotenicus P4 segment gut microbial communities from Petit-Saut dam, French Guiana - Emb289 P4 | ecosystem: Host-associated > Arthropoda: Insects > Digestive system > Gut ...
CCGAAATGCCTGAACGCGGATCAAAAACGTCAAAGGTGCCAGTCGCCTGAGCAACTTTTGGAATTTTTTCGGCGCAATCCAAATGATTTCCTGTCGCGATTGGTGACCATGGACCACACCTGGTTATATCACTATGACCCGGAGACAAAGCAACAATCAAAGGAGTGGCGGCATAGCGGCTCACCCCGCCCCATGAAATTCCGAGAGCAAAAATTCGCTGGAGAGGTTCTCGCCTCGATTTTTTGGGATCAAGACGGCATACTCCATATTGGTTATCTTCCAACGGGCCAAACTATCAACGCGGAATATTGCTTATCTCTGCTGGTGCAATTGAAGGACATTTTGAAGGAAAAACGCCACGGGAAGGTCACCAAGGGGGTCTTGTTCTTGACCGACAATGCCCCGGCTCACCGGGCACTTACAACCCAGAAGAAAATGGCCTACCTGGACTTCCAGTATCTTGATCACCCACCCTCTTCTCCGGATCTGGCCCAGTCGGACTACCACCTGCTCCCTGGACTGAAAAAACAATTGAAAAGTCGCCATTTTTCGTCCGACGCGGAGATCATTGCTGCCGCCGAGACCTTGTTGGACGGACAACTTCCTGAATTTTTTTGAGTGACTTGCAAAGGTTAGAGCAACGGGCTAAGAAATGTATTGAGCTTCGTGGGTAGTATGTTGAATAAATCCCGATTTTGTTCGCTGTAGCTTTTTTCCTTCCTGGTCGGGCCTCGTAGTTTTTACATACTTATATAACTCGGAGTGATCCAAAATTCACTTGGACTACATGGGCGTAATATCTGCAGTTCGCGTACCATGCATGATAGTTTTGTATTGTAACATTGCGACGGTCATGTTGGTGATTGTTATGATACAGCGAAGGATTTAAAAATACTGGTTTTGTTGGAGTTGGGGGATATTCTTGTATTTCCTCCAGCTCTCCAAGCACTGCCTTCTTGACACTTTTAAAACTCCCAATTTTCGAACGATAACATTTCTTCGCCAATTTTAAATATGGCCAACAACCCATTAGTAATTTGGGGGGGGGGGGTTAATACCACATTTGGCTAATTCCATTAGAATTTGGCGTTAACGTCGTGTCATTGGATGTTCATATAACATCGTTGTTTCTAATTCCCAACAATATGATGGACGTGCTAAATTGTGATGTTGGAACGAGAGTGGTGACGGTTTATTTAGGACATGAACTGATGTCTAGAACTGGAATGTAAGAGGTAAAGATATAGCAGTCCCGTTACAGGCCCGGAGGGGCCCAGAAGTTTCCAGGAAGTTAAGGTGCTTAGATTTCGTGACAACGGCACAGGATGGTGGTAAAGTTGTCAGCCTTACGCACCGGCCGCCTTTACCCCGGGGAAATACTCCTAGTACTCATTTCTGTTAGAAGCTGAGTCGCCCCCAGGGCCATAGTGCGATCGGAAGGATTTTATGTCAATGAAAAATGCACTGATACCAGCTGAGATCGAACCAGCGACCTTCCGATTTGTAGCACAGCACCTTAACCACTGTGCTACCGCGGTCCCCGGAACTGGAATGTATCTTCGATAAATATACACGTACAGCTTTCAATAAAGTAACTTTCGTGGAATATGTAATAGAAACGTGGCGGAGGTGTGAAAATATTCTTTAACATGCGGCTTAGTGACGGTAGGTAAGAAACTATTGAAGTTTTGGATGTGAAATTTCGTGAGAGGTAGGTCATAAACAGAAGTACGCGTTGTGAACGTAATGCAGTTCCTAAGCGAATAAAGACAAGCGTAGCGGTTGATGTCGGCCTTCTTTAATGTGTACCTAGTCGGTACCGAAATAATCTCTGCACTGAAAACATATAATGTTACAATAGTGATATTAATTCACATCATCACGTAGTCGGTCTTACGACAGGTCCATAGCTTCTCCCAAAACGTGTTCTTCACAGAGTGCGATCTAGTGCTTCCTGTTTCCACTTCAGGATATTCGCCTTCGTTAATGTCATCAAGTAGCTGCTTACCTCTTCTTCCTCGTCTCCTTGTTCCTTCTATCTTTCATTCAATAGCGTGTTCCAGCAGGCCGTTCCTATGCAAGATGTGACCGATCCAGTTAGCCTTCCTCTTTTTATTGTGTATAGGATGTTCCTGCTTTACTGTATATAATACTTCAGCATTTTTCACTTGATCGGTCCAGCCGAAACTCTCTATCCTTCTCCAGCTCCACGTTTCGAAACGTTTGTGATACTCTCTCCGAAGTTTGTATAGAACAAGAAATGTGTACAGTAGGAAAGTATGTGTTATGAGTTCTACCCGTATGTCTTTGTGAACCCATTTTACTGTACACAAGGCACAGCTACTTGACGGTACAAAGAAGTTCAATAAATTTATCGTTCTCTCCAGGTAGGGTTGCTCGGCATAATTACTTCAAGAGACAGCAAAGAGTATTGGCACTGGTAATTACAATATCTGTAGTTATTAAATAGAACAAAACATGTGGTGCAAATCGAATAGTATTTAGAGTTAACTGTAGACTCCTTATAAGCAGAAGGAGACTGTTAGCCACAGCCAGCTACCCACCGCGCCATATGATCTGTGTCTAGGTATAGCTTGTTTATTGATACGTGTGTATTCTGTAGTTTGTATATTTTGTATCCCTGTCATAGATATTAGTATGACTTTCATCTAGTGCCGAGGTTCGTGGAGCTGTGCCTCCATTTATCCACGCACCTTTATGGGACCTTTACTTAAAAACTGTAATAATTCTACCTTTCATATCTTTACTGTATTTTATTATTTATATAATTACGGAATTAGATACGCACTGTGGCTTTAAGTGACTGCGTAAACACTTTACGTCTTGACATTCACACTAGGAAGCGCTTATGTTATGGTTCTATATATAGGTCTACTGTTTGTTCACATGAAATTCTAGACAGTTTTGTGTATTGCTGATATATATTGTCTGAGAAATTTGCTTTAGCTAGCCCCAGTGCGCTTTGTGAACCTCTCGATATTCCGTCACGCTATTGGCATGCTGCTATCATACCGTGCTGTTTTGTAATTAAAATTTCTACGAACAGATTCGCCTAATAACAGATTTTGAAATACCGTTAGTGTTGGATAGTTATAAAAGACGCTCATTGGCGTTCTGGGAATTCGTTATATTATATGTATTTTTAATATTTTATGTCTCCTTACGAGACTTAACACCGCTATGTCGAATGGTGTTCCCACCCATGTCGAATGGAACAATAGATTTGAAAATATGTGGTAACTTGGATCGACCAAGAAACATTTTTTAGTCAATTGTCATCCAGTATAATGATACGAATCTTCGTCTTCATTCATCTCATCTGCTGGGTACGAAGTATCAGGATATGACTGTGTGGAATAACTGTTCTTTGAACGGGAAATTTGTCGTTAATAATGAAATATTATGTATATTCTACAGTGAATTGCGTTGAAGACGTCATGTGGACTTGTTTAATTGTGTTGAATATTTTCTCTTTTGCCAAGGGATGCTGTAAATTGACAATCATCATATGAATAATATTGTAATGAAGAAATGTGTTGTTAGGCCATGGGCGTGGTGTGGCCGCTTTTTTTGCGTTTAATATACCTATCAGCTTCACCAACGAAACCATCTTAATATATATTCTTCAGTTGAAATTGTATAAAGCAAGAACTATATAATGGAATATATTTTCATTTTTTATTGTAGTTCGTACATTTGTTCTTCACATGCTTCCATTACTTTCACTGCCGTTATTATATTTTAAGTATCTTGACTTGAAATGGCAAGACGTGTAGTTCTGAACTTGAAAATTAAAGCATTCAAACGTGTAGTTTTATCTGGTGTTGTGTACAGTTGTGAAACTTTGTCTCTTACGTTAAGAGAAAACCATTTATTGGGGAGTCTTAATTTTGTTCGTATTCACCGACTTCTTTTTATCAATTTCTGGTTTTTATTTCCATAAAAGTTTTATTTAAATAAAAAGAAATAACAAACGTAGGGTCTTTGAAAACAGCGTTAGGAAAATATTGGACCAAAGATGGAGGATCCTCGAAAAGAAACTGCGTGCTGAGGAGTTACACTGTTTGTTGTCTTCGTCAAATATAATTCATATGAGGAAAAGCAGGAGAATGAATTGAATGGGGCATTTTGCCATGGGGCAGGTGGGAAAATATTGATAGGGAACGCGAGTAAATTATTCCATTTGTAAGGCAGCAAAATGACTTGAAATAAGGAGAGAAGTGGTTGTGAACTGGATTCGTCTGGCACATGATAGGGACCAGTGTGTGTAGTTTTAAAGATGGTATCAGTTCTCACAAGGAATTTCGGTGATAACTGAGGATTCTTACTGCCTCAACAAGAGTTTCGCTGCAGTGATTGTAGCCTTTGGTGTAACATCTCGAGTTTGTTTATTGATGGGAGAGTAGCACATAGAAGCCAAGGAACGAGAAAAGGTTTTGGGACTCCAAGGACAGCCGGCTATATCAAGTGGAGACATAAAAGGTTCTTTGGCCTAATACGTGAAGACGATGAAGATGAAGATGGGCAAGAATAAGAGGAAGAAGAAGAAGGGCATGACTAGTGTTTCCGTTCCGTCTGAATACAGTGTTCGAAGCTGGATTCCAATTAGTTGTAAGGAATGTGACCATAGCCAGTGTTTGTTCGGGCATATTTTGTTCTTTTAACGTGACACAGATGGGTTTTATTTCCTTCACTCAAGGATTGCGAGAAACGGGTCCTTCAGAATGTAAAAGTGAGACTGGGAGTAGAATAAATATTGGGTACAGATAACAGAGAACATAGCACTGTGTGACTTCCTCAGGTGACACAGAAGCGGACTTCGTGATGTCCTCTTCTCTGCCCGTTAAGTCTTAATATTTACTAAGAATGTTTGTTAAGACATGCGCATCTTTCGTCATAGTTTTGACTACAGCGCTTTGCAAGATGCTGTCACAGTGTATGAAGACTGATACACACTGTAAGCTTCTCAGTTCCCTTTCATTTTCGTTCTATCACTCTGTAATCTGAATATATTAGTATCGGGGTAGGGGACGTACGGACAGACTCTAGATCCCTCTTGTTCGGGAATTTTCTGTGCATTGCTCAGAAACCGCATAATAAAATGAAGTAAATTTCGTAAACCTAAAGAAAGTTGGAAGTTGTATGGTTTAGAATTAAAAAAAAAATTGTTTTAACGATCATCCGGGGAAGATACAGAAAGAATATGAGCCTAAAACTATGTGTAGAATATGGGAGTGTATATGCTTTGTAAAATAGTAGTAATAATAATAATAATAAATAATTAAGACAGCAGCAAAGATCACAGAAGATTTAAGTCAACCAAATGAGAAGAGTGACGCAAAACAGAATGGAATACAACACACAAAGGCAAGATGGGGAGAGTCCCTAAAAAAATGGAAAAACAAAGTAATACATGGGCAGTACATTAGAAATATAGATAGACATCTTATTAGTGAAGAAGACACGTTCCTCTCGCCATCGAAGGGAGACCTAAAAGCAGAAACTGAAAGTGAAATAGTGGCAGCACAAGACCAGGCGCTAGAAACAAAATATTATGCGTCAAATATATTGAACACAGAGACAGATAGCAAGTGCAGACCTTGCCAAAAATTTGACGAGACAATGGGCCACATATATCAGCATGCCGAATACTGGCAAAAGAACAGTACATAAAAAGTCATGAGAGAATGTGTGCACAACTACACTTCCACATATGCAAGGAAACAGCGGTACAATTGGACAAAATCACTGGTATGAACGTGTGCCAAAATTAGTAGAAACAAGTCAAGGAGGCAAGGTAACCAAATTGTGGAGCCAAAAATACAAACTGACAGAACCATCCCCAACAACAAACCAGACATAATCCGTGATAATGAAAAGGGAACATGTACGTTAATAGACGTTGCAATTTCAGGAGACAGAAATGTAATTAAAAAGAAGCCGAGAAGATTCTAAAATGTAAAGACCTTACAATAGAAATACAGCACATGCGGAATGTAAAAACAAAGGTGATACCAGTAATAATAGGGGCGACTGGGACTATTTCAAAGTCATTCAGAAAATACGTGAGCAACATACCAAGAAAACATGAAGTCAAGGACCTAAATAAAATAGCCATATTGGGCACTGCACACATACTTCGGAAAGTACTAGTGTAAAAGTGCAATAGATCCAACACTGAAACTAGATCAGAACCTTCAGTTGCTCACAGGTCACCCGTCGGCCACAGAGCTACAGAAGGTCGCACTATTGAGCATTGCGCGCATCATTCTTATAGTACTGGAGTAAATCGCTTTGATCTCTTGTTGAGATCTGGACTTAATAGAAGACCGCCACATAATAACTAATAGGTAAAAGGTAAAGGTAAAGTGTTCCCGTTACAGGCCCGGTATGGCCCAGAGAGGGGGTAGAGGTATAGCTCTACTCTTCCATGACCGCGGCACTAGAAGGTGGTGAGTGGTCAGCAGCACGCCTCGGCCGCCCTTTACCCACAGGAAAGACCCGGTACCCATTTTACAGGAGGTTTGTTGGGCCCCAGGGCCGGTCTGGAAGGGCGGAAAATCTCGTCCCCACCGGATTCGATCCCGGACCGTCCAGCCCGTAGTCAGTCGCTATACCGACTGAGCTACCCGGCCCACAATAACTAATAGGCGGGAATGAATTTATAATAATAGTAATAATAATAATAATAATAACTTTCGGTATTTGGTCGTGGTCGAAGATGAGACAGAACACCAATTTTCGCAAGAAGATAAGAATAAATTGTGAAGGTTTCTTACGGGAGAAGTGTGTAAAATTGAGTTGTTTGAACAGTGTAACAGTATCAGTGAAGATCCTGTGTGTGAACTCGGACGTATGCGACATGGTGCGCGTACCGAGCAGTACGGTACTGCCACTGTAGTGACCAGGCGCTGTTAAACGGTGAATCACCTGCTAAAGAAATGCTAACTCGTTGTAATTTATTTAAGCCAGTGTGTACTTCGAATACATATTTTTAAGGGACAAACTTCGTTGTCACAAAATTACACCACAGACAGTTCGTGTGTTTTATACTTAAAATCGTCCTACATTTCCTAGCCTGTGTTCCGTATGCTAGTGTGAATACGTAGGTTTACTTGATATTACTATTGGAAGCCTGATGCTGGGTGCCAGCGTTCTGCGATATCAACACGGGAGACGCAGATTGAAGTAAACTGTGTGGTTTACGTGTAATGTTGCAGGGAATGTGCGCAGGCAACACTTGCATTCATTCATGAAACGGCTTTTGTAAATGAAGTTATTCGATCTGTTAGCCATTTTTCGTCATTGTAGTTTCAAATCTTGGGCATACAAAAGTGCGGGGTTGTTACAGCGCTGCTTTAAATCGCTTTAGGTTTTTTTTTTCATTACGTATTGTAACGTGGTATGTTTTTTTCCTATTTTTAGGAACTGAGATATTGTTGAAATGCAGACCATTTTGCGATATTCTAGTACGTACAGTAATCTCAGTTGTGTGTTACTGCAGATACGTAACGTGCCTTCTACAGGAGATGCACTATTTTGGTAATTTAACACGCTTTTCACTTAATTAATTAGCCTCGACTTTAAAATTTTATGACAGTAACAAACACGGACGAATTTACATACATAATACATACTTACGTACATACGTACTTAGACATACATACACACATACGTACACACATACATACATAAATACGTACATAATACATACATAAATACATACACACATACATACATACATAATACATACATAAATACATACACATACATACATACATAATACATACATAATACATACATAAATACATACACACATACATACATACATACATACACACATACATACATACATACACACATACATACATATATACATACACACATACATACATACATACATACATACACACATACATACATACACACATACATACATATATACATACACATACATACATACATACATTCATATATGCATACATACATACATGCATACATACATACATACATACATACATGCATACATACACACACATACATGCATACATACATACATAATACATTCATACATACATACATACATACATACATACATACATAATACATATGTGCATGCATACATTCGTATAATGATAAATTTTGAGATAATTGAAATTTTCGCAAATCCGTATTACGTCGGTCAATCAGTATTATCTGTAGTGTAGCCTGCTGTTTGCAAACAGTACAATAATAACTGAGTCTGTGCAACAACTCTATTTTTCCACATAATTTTTCTTATTTTCCACATAATTTCCCTCATTTTCAACGCACTTGGTCTGTTGGTCTGCAGACTTCTTTATGCCCCAATGAACAGTGGAACCAGCACAACAAAAATTACGAAAAGTATTTCCGGTTACTTTTTGTCTCTATCATGTCTAAGCTTGGGCAAAAAACATTTTAATGAACTTATATTGGTAAAAGTTTCATTCTGAAGCCACAGCCATGTCAATTTTAAGATAAGCAAGAAGGAGGGACTTCTCCAGGCAGTTTCAGTACGAAACTGCGATTGGTTTGGGTTTGTGGAAAATTTTTAAAATGTTTGAGAAGGAAGCCAAGTGCAGTATGACTGACATTTTTGGTTCAGTTCTACGCGATTCTGCCTACAGTATGTTACACTGTTGGTCTCACTGACTGGCGATGGAAACTTGCCTCTTTTCTGTTAATGAAACACCACAAAAGCATAAGTTCATCCGAAAGGCTGCCTCTGTATTCACCCCAAGATGAGGTGGTGGGGAGTTGGGACTGTTTGGAAATCTGTTCACAACCTGAAGGCTTTTGGAACTCTAGTTTCTGACACATTGTTTTACTCTCGTGTGACTTTTGAAACATGGACGTTAGGCGAAGTCCAGATGTCATATTTGCATTTGTGCTTAGCACCCATTTTCATTTATCTCGTTTCTCTCCCCCCCCCCCTTCTATGTCTCTCTTTGTTTGTTTCTTCGTTTTATCCCCTTACATAGAGTTATTTCTCTTTATGATAATAAGTGCAGTACATGATGCCGTTGAGTTTGAAAAAGAGGTTCCAAGGTCTTCATTTCCTCTTTACTTTCCGAGTGCAATATTTTAATTATGTTACACCTAACGACTTAAATATAACAACCTTTGTAATGCCTTACAATAAAATGTCATTCGACGTAGTTAGTCATCACTCTAATTCTCCTTGGTCACTCATTACAATAAGTGTCCCATACAGCATTTTAATATTATCCATCCTTGCTGGAATCATGAGTTAAAAGCATGTATTTTACGTACTGTGTAACCAACGTAATATTTTTGGTCCGACTACATTTTCTGATCTGTCATCACGTGATTACAGCAGGAAGTCCTGTCACATACGAGGCCAAAGTTCGATCGGAGTCCAATTCATGTGAAATTCATGGTGGGCAAAGTGTCACCGGTACAAAGTTTTCTTCGAGCGCTTTTCAGTTTTCCGTGTCACTGTCATTGCGCCAATGCTTCAGCGTTATTAAATAAAACAGGTCTGTGTATGTTAATATTATAATTTAATAGGCTGTTTACGTTGTAATTATTTAGTCCTAGATATCTTTTATATGTTTGCGTTTTTCCTGCATTGTTTCTTAATGGTGTGTATTCTTGTCGCCACGCGCTCAGTACACAGACATTGCGTACTTGTGTTTAGATAATTCTTCCATGTGTATAAAGACCAACTAAAATGTAAAATTGGAAGCAGTGTGACAGCAAATTAACCAACAACTGAAGTCACCAACGCCAGCCTTACGTGTTAAAATGCGGACTCCTTTGTCCCTGGCGTGAACGTGTGAGGTTATTTGAGGTTGATAATGGACACATTAGTTACATTCTGGGTAACGAATACGTTAATCGAACTTTCATTCAAGGGATAAATGCAAGTACGTTCAGTGCCCAAAGGAACTTCTTGTCACTACGCGTTTGTTTGCTTTGACATTGGTGATTTCGGAGTAATGGTAAGAGTGCCCATGAGAACTGAAAGCTTTCGTAGCAAAATGAATTGATCAGAAGAGTGGCAATTAAATTTATATTAGAATTGGTGATTTGAATGCTCGTGGCATGAGAGTAATCCGGTTTGATTCATGATGAAAGAAACCGCAGTCCTCGGATGGAGCTCTACGGTGCTTCCCCAGAGCAGCACGTCACGCTTAGCTTACTCAAGTAGAAAATTCAATTTCACCAACCGATTACATGAATTCATCTGACCATTATCTAACTTCATCAGTTCAAATGAAACTTGGGTGTGGAAAAAGAATTCAAGGTATAGACCTAAACTAAGTATAGTGAACTTCTGAAAACAATTTTGGTACACTGCAGAAAAGGTTGCGTTCGTTCAGCTGTTTCTCCTGTTTTCACCAATATGCGTATTAACCTTTTAAATACTACTGGTTACGTGATGCACCACCAGTTTAACATTCAACAACTTTACGCTCTCCCCACACTGCATTTATGTGTTTTGTATTTATCTGAGAACAAACAGCGACTTATGCCACTTAAACCATAAACTGATTGACTTTCAGAACTAAAATAAAAAGTGTTTATTGCGTGGTAGAGTGAAAACGGATTGTGATGGCACACGCGCAGAAACCAGATTTGGTCTTCCAGCGTAACGGACGAGTCCATTTATATCGGCGGGGGTGTCAGTTCAGTCGGCTGCTGGCAGCCGAGATGTGCGCATCAGCGGTGGTAATGCTGGATAGAACGTGTTCCGATACAGTGCCAGACTGCTGACTACCCACTCCATTCGCCTCTTTCCCCATTCACTTCTCCTCCCGTGCGTCACCGTGTGCCATCAGATTCCGTTTCCACTCTACGTACTGTGTCTTTAAATAAAGCAGTCTGCGCTTCGTCTTTGAGTGGTTAAACACATTGTAAGGCACTGTTGTGTTGTTGCGTTGCTGTACGCATATCATCATGACGTAGTATTTGTGACATGCTGGCATATTACACGTTGTCACTTAATATTTAATGATTGTGACCTTTGTACAACAATGAATATTAGCATTACGATCTTCTGGGATGTGACGCCGTGTACTTGGTGGGGATGAATAGTAAATTCCTAAGGGCTGTGCTTCTCCCGCCCTGAAGATGGAGGCAGCAGTTTTGCTTCGAAACGTAACCATCTATAGCGTACACTGCTTCACATTGTTTTAAACCGTGTTCGCAGAATAATGTTGGGAATAACACAGACCTACTATTTAATGTCGCCTTTTGAAGAGGGTTTAAAATGCTTTGACTGCGACATATGGCCAGAAATTGAG